>APMI01003042.1_pt1 | contig 175367 bp, 160 predicted proteins | sample 667938 | NCBI WGS metagenome assembly APMI01 (sample SAMN01084076, study PRJNA167559) | wastewater metagenome | biome: Wastewater | place: Denmark: Ejby Moelle, Odense | collected 2011-11-28
GTGTTCACCTCTTCCCATACCGAACAGAGAAGTTAAGCCCCTCATGGCCGATGGTACTGCACCACAATGCGGGAGAGTAGGTAGCTGCCATATTTATTCTAAGCCTCAACAGTTTTGTTGAGGCTTTTTTTTGTTTTAACTTTCCCCTTTTTCAATTGCAAATGAACAAACGAATTGCTATTGCAGTGAATTCTAAAGCAGGGAATGGTGCTGCAACTAAACTTGCAGCAGAAATTACTCAACTTCTTGATAAATACAAGGTTTCTTATACTGTCTATTCTGATCAATGGCCTGATTCATTTGAACCTTTTACTGATGTTTGGATTGTTGGTGGAGATGGCACCTTGAATTATTTCATTAATCAATATCCTTTCATTACAATTCCATTGGTGATTTTTTGCGGAGGTACCGGTAATGATTTTGCCTGGAAACTTTATGGTGATGTTCCATTACAAAAGCAGGTTGATATGGTACTTGAAACTGCGCCGAAGTATGTAGATGCGGCAACCTGTAACGACAGACTTTATATTAATACAGCAGGGTTAGGTTTTGATGGCAGTGTTTTACAGTCAATGAACGCAATCCGTTTTTTTGGAGGTCATTTAGGTTATTACCTCGTTGTAATGAGGCAGATTTTTTCCTTCAAAGAAGCGCTGTTTAAGATAAAGTCAAATGATCAATTACTTGCAGAAGAAAAATTTTTAATTGTTTCTGTTGCAAACTCATCAAGAACCGGTGGTGGTTTTCATGTTTCTCCCAAGGCAAGTGTTAATGATGGTTTTATTGATCTTGTGCTTGTAAAACCCTTACCTGTTTTTAAACGGCTTTTTTATCTGCCAAAAATTGAAAAGGGAAATCATCTTCATCTTTCTTTTGTACATCATGTCATAGGAAGAGAATTTACAATCGAATGTGAAAAGGAGATTGCTGCACAACTTGACGGCGACTTTATACAGGGAAAGCGATTCCAGTTTGAACTTTTAAAAGACAGGTTTCTATTTCGATATTAAGTCAATAATTATCCTTTATCAACGGCTTTATTCATTAAAATTGCAAACAGAAATTTTTGTTCATGAATTACCCAGTCTCTAAATTGTCTATAGTTATTCCTGCCTACAACGAAGCAAAAACAATTCATTTTATCCTGAATAAAATTTCAGATGTACAATTGGTAAACGGAATTGAGAAGGAAATTATCATTGTTGATGACTGCAGTACAGATGAAACAAAACTTGCAGTACAGATATATATGAAGCAATCGGATCAGAATATTGTTTTGTATGGTCATGAATTCAACAAAGGCAAAGGTGCCGCTTTACATACAGGTATACAAAAAGCTACTGGTGAATTGGTAATTATACAGGATGCAGATCTTGAATACGATCCTGAAGAATACAATATTTTGCTGAAACCCGTTCTTGATGGTTTTGCTGATGTTGTTTATGGCTCCCGTTTTATGGGAGGAAATGCACACCGGATTCTTTTCTTTTGGCATAGTATCGGTAATAAATTTCTAACAACATTATCGAATATGTTTACCAATCTGAATCTGACAGATATGGAAACCTGCTACAAGTTATTTAAACGGGAAATTATTCAGGGTATAGAGTTAAAAGAAACACGTTTTGGTTTTGAACCTGAGGTAACTGCAAGGATTTCACGTAAGCCTAATATCCGTATTTATGAAGTTGGAATTTCATACTACGGAAGAACGTATGCTGAAGGCAAAAAGATCAACTGGAAAGATGGCTTTCGGGCCATTTACTGCATTCTCCGGTATAACCTCTTCAGATAATTAATTCATTTTTACTATAAAATATTTTTTACCATTCACATTCCTTGAATTTTTATTCAAAAATGTTTTTGTCAGTAATGTGACATGATAGTTCACTCCCTGTTTTTCTATTTCAAACGAATTGTTTTGTTTTCTCAGTTCACCTAAACCTTCTTCAGAGGTCAGTAAGTAAGTTCCGGGTAACAGTGCTTGAGCAGAATCAACTTTCTTTACTATTCTTTTGCTATAAAAATGTATTGATTCACCAATATCACCTTCTTTGTATAAATAGAATTTATCAGCCGGAACTTGTTTTTCTGTTATGAAGCGACCCGCAACACTTCCGGCCTGGTATTGCAATACATTTGGATAAAACCATAAACTCAAAAAAAGGTTAAGCCCGATGATTAATGCTAATGAAACAGCAATGAGTTTTTGTTTGGTTCCTTTACTAAACAATAAAAATAATACAGATGCAATTGTTATTACCGGAATCAGCCAAGGTAATACTGATTGACTTGGGAAAGCATATAATAAAATCAAGACAGGCGCAACACAAAGAACAATTGCTACAAATACCTGCACCGGAATCAATATTGATTTAAGCCATTTGAGTTGTTGTTGCCAGAACAGTTTGTATATCATCTTTGCAGAAATAATTGCAATGAGTGGTAATACGACATAGATATAATGAGGGAGTTGATATTTTGAAATCCCCAACGAACAATATGTAATAATAAAACCTCCGGTTGTAATGAATTCTTCTTTCTGCGAAATGACGAATCGCTTTCTGATAAACTGTATGATGTCATCCAGCAGCCCTGAAACAAAAAACAATGTCCATGGAAGCATTCCCCATAAAAGATTTTCAAAAAGGAAGCTGAAAGGCGCATGATTATTCCAAACATTTTCTCCGGTAATCCGGCCAAAACTTTGTGTCCAGTAGAAAAATTTAAGACCGGAAACGTTTTGTAATCCATTCACTGTTTTTTCAGGATGCAAATCGAATTGCTGGTAAAGTCCAATACTCATTGGCAACAAAATGAGAGCAATTACTACCAATGCAACTAAATAAAACGGTTTGAACAGATAACTGAATTTTCTTTGCACAATAAAATGACTTCCAAATGCAAAAATTGGAACGAACAAAGCAATAGGGCCTTTCGTAACCATGCCAAAACCAATTGCCGCACTTCCTGCAATGAAATGAGTTATTTTTTTTGACTGAAGCCATTCTGCCAATTGCCAGATTGCTATCATCACCCAACTCATCAATATCGTATCGGTACGCACATCATTTGTAATAAGGAATACTGCCTGGCAACTTGCAAGCACAATTGCAGCAAGCAAAGCAACTGTTTGATCGTAAAACAATTTTGTAAAACGCCAGGTTGCAAAAATTGACAATAATGCAAAAAGAATGGAAGGCAGTTTAAATGCAAAATTATTTTCTCCAAATATCTTCATCGATAAACTGCTGATCCAAAAAAGAAATGGCGGTTTATCCAGGTAATCTTTTCCCTGTTCGTACACATGCAGATAACTGCCGCTTGCTTTCATTTCCCTGCTCATTGCTGCATATTGTGAAGCATCAGCATCCATTACATCAACACCAACTGCACAGAAGTAAACTGCGGCAATAACGATAAAGAGAAAAACAATATTTTTTGTTTGCATATAGGTAATCTTAAACTACGAATAAATTAGGCAACCTCTTTGCCTGTACTTGCACGCCACAACATAAACCAATCTTCTCTTTCCATTTTAATTTTCAATGCTTCGGTTGCTGACTGAATACGTTCTGTTTTTGTTGTTCCCGTAACCGGATGTATGCCGGACGGATGAGTTAAAATCCAACTGTACAAAATTGCATCAGCAGATGTGTTGTATTTCTCTGTAAGAATTCCGGCAACTGCTGAAATGCGTTGAATACGTTCATCGTCCGTTTCTGCAAACAAATTTCCTGCTCCCAACGGACTCCATGCCATCGGTTTTATGTGATGCTGCTGGCAATATTCTAAAGTGCCATCAAGAAATGATTCCAGGTGAAGCAAAGAACATTCAACCTGGTTTACTTCTACTGTAAAACGGCTGTTCAGCAAATCAGCATGCCAGCGTTTGAAATTCGACACACCAAAATGTAAAACTTTTCCCTGTTCTTTCAGGTGCGTAAAAGCTTTTGCTACCTCATCGGCATTGAACAACGGATCAGGACGATGAATTAATAAGCAATCGATGTAATCAGTGGAGAGATTGTTGAGTGAATTTTCAACTGATTGTATTATGTGATCGTAAGATGTATCGTAGGATTTTATTTTATGTTCCGGCCTGTTGGGTGAAACTTTTTGAATGCCGCATTTTGTAATGATCTGCATCTTGGATCTGAGTGACGATTCATTTTTCAATACTTCTCCAAACTCAGCTTCAGTTGTATAGTCGCCATAAATATCAGCATGATCGAATGAAGTAACTCCAATTGACAAACATTCTTTAATCATTTTTTCATAGTAACCGGTATTAAATCTTGCACCCCAGATTCCCCATTTCATTGTGCCGGCTATGATTCTTGAAAACTTCATTCAAAGTATTTGTTTCAAAAGTAAATGCAATAATTGTAATGTGAAGCAGAATTAAAACTTAGTTTACGTAAATGTTGCGGTTAAATAAAAACCCCGACATTAATGACGGGGCTTTTAAACAAGATATTCGGGTCTTATCAGATCGCTGTAGTTTCACCTGCGACCTCGATCTCGATTTCAGCTTCGTTACCGTTTGCAAAATCAACTTTTGCTTTATGTGTACCGAGTTCTTTGATTTCGTCAGCCAGATGGATTTTACGACGGTCGATTTCATAACCTTTCTGTTCACGTATTGCACGGGCAATCATAACAGTGGTAATGCTGCCGAAGATTTTTCCGCTTGTACCTGTTTTAGCAGTAAGCTTAACGGGCGCTTCAACGAGTTTTGCAATTACTGACTTAATTTCAGCCAGCATTGTGTCTTCTTTCTTCTTCTGAACCTTTAAACGTTCAGCCAATTGTTTCAGGTTTGAAGGAGAAGCTTCAACGGCAAATTTTTGTGGAATTAAAAAATTACGGGCGTAACCGTTTTTTACTTTTACCACTTCGTTCTTACCGCCGAGTGTATTTACATCCTGAATTAAAATTACTTCCATTGTTTTGTTTTTAGTTTCCGTAACCCAGTCTTTCAACTGTCTTCCCGTTTACGGGAGTTAGGGAAAGGTTCACTAATGATTTTTATTTCAACAGATCAGTTACATAAGGAAGCAATGCCATCTGGCGGGCTTTCTTAATTGCGTCTGTTACTTTGCGCTGATATTTAAGTGAGTTACCTGTTAAACGGCGGGGAAGAATCTTACCTTGTTCGTTTAAGAATTTTTTGAGGAACTCAACGTCTTTGTAATCAACATAACGGATACCGTACTTTTTAAAACGACAGTATTTTTTCTTTGGCTGTTCGGTTTTAATCGCTGTCAGGTATTTAATTTCGTTCTTTGCCATGACTTATGCCTCCGTTTTTTCAGTTGCTGATTGTACGCCACTTCTCTTCTTCGCATTGTACTCAACGGCGTATTTGTCGAGTGCAGTGTACATGTGACGGAGCACTTGCTCATCACGGTGAATCTGAACGTTCAGTTTTTGGTTGAAATCGGCAGAAGCCTTGTATTCAACTACCCAGTAAATTCCAGTTGTTTTTTTCTGAACGGGGTAGGCAAGTGATTTTAAACCCCAAGGGTTGCTATGAACAACTTCGCCGCCGTTAGAATTCAGCAGGTCGATGTAGCGTTTTTGTGCTGCCTTAAATTCTTCATCAGACAGAACAGGGGTAAAAATCACCATCATTTCGTAATTCTTCATTACTTGTTGTGATTTAAGTTTAAAAATTGGGTTTCTCCCATCGGATCCCGGCTTGAGGCCAGGAAATCTGCCAATACAGATTTGGGGCTGCAAAGGTAGGCGAAGTCAGCATCCTGTCCAAGCATCAGGAGCTTTATTTTTCAGGAAAACCAATGCTTTCAGGCAAATTACTCATATTCAGAAATGTTTTCAGGCAGAAGGCCTCAGGTCTATTGCTTTCAATTGTAAAGTAGCGGTGCCGTTCCATTCATTTTCATCGATGGTATATACAATATCAAAGTTTCCCTGCTGGACTACCGGAAGCAAATGAGCTGCTTTAAAGAAAATACCTGTTAATGTGATATTGCCGTGTTTTACAACCAGTCTTAAATGCTGCTCTTTTACAATTTTACTGAAGCCTGTATCGCTGACATTTCGGGTAATAAAAACCGGGCGCATGTTTTCTGGCCCAAACGGCTCCATTTGTTTAATGATATTGAAAAAGGGCTGACGTATATCGGAAAAGCTTAATTCAGCATCCACAATAATTTCAGGAATCAGATGTTCGGGCAAAATTGTTTCCGACACCACTTTTTCAAAAGCATCAGAAAAAGCTTCGATGTTTTGCGTTAAAAGAGTTAGTCCTGCTGCGGCAAAGTGACCTCCATAACCCAGCAGGTGTTCCCGGCAGGCATGAACAGCTTCGTATAAATTAAATCCTGCAACACTTCTTGCGCTGCCAGCAGCATATTCGCCACTTTTAGTTAACACAATTGTTGGGCGATAGTATGAATCGGTAAGCCGGGAAGCAACGATGCCAACAACTCCTTTATGCCAATGTGGTTGAAAAAGCACCGTTGTTTTTCTGTTGCGTAATGTTTCGCTGGAATTAATAATTGCCAGCGCTTCTTCTGAAATGGAAGAATCAGCTTCTTTTCTCTCATCGTTATCAGCATGCAGAAGTTCTGCGTATTGCAATGCCTCCTCGTAAGAGTGGGAAATGAACATTTGCACTGCTTTTTTTGCATCATCCATGCGACCGGCTGCATTAACTCTCGGTGCAATCATGAAAACAAGATTGTTGATGTGCATTTGTTTTTCAGCCTTACTTAAAAACATCAATGCCTTGATTCCATTGGATGGTTTTGTATTAACCTGCTGCAGGCCATAAAAAGCAAGTATCCGGTTTTCACCAGTAATGGGTACTATATCTGCAGCAATAGCAGTGGCTACAAGATCGAGATAGCAAAGTACTTTTTCCTCAGCTACATTTAATTTTTGGGCAAGAGCAGATATCAGCTTAAAGCCAACCCCACAGCCGCAAAGTTCTTTAAAAGGATAGATGCAATCGTTTTGTTTGGGATTAAGAATAGCTACAGCTTTTGGTAATTCAGCATCAGGGAGATGGTGGTCGCAAACAATAAAATCGATGCCTAACTCACGGGCATAAGCGATCAGTTCAATTGATTTTATTCCGCAGTCGAGAGAAACGATCAGTGTAAATCCATTCTCTTTAGCAAAATCAATTCCCTGTTTTGAAATGCCATAGCCTTCCCTGTAACGATGTGGAATATAAAAATCGACCAGCTCTTTTTCATAAACAGATACGAGGAATTGATACATACAAGCTACACTGGTTGTGCCATCCACATCATAATCTCCAAAAACAAGAATTTTTTCCTTTTGCTGAAAGGCATACAGAATTCTATCAGTAGCTTTCTGCATATCTTTCATCAGCCAGGGATCATGCAAATGCGACAACTGAGGGCGAAAAAAATCTTTTGCTTTTTCAAAACTGTCAACTCCACGCTGAATAAGAATTTTGCATAAAGATGGGTGAATCCTCAGGTCTTGAACAAGTACTTTTATTTTTGATTCATCGGCCAGTAAAAGCGACCATCTTTTATTCATAGGTTAGTATTTTCTGTCGGTTGTAAATCGTACGAGAGATTCAAGCCCGTCTCTTATCTCATTTTGCGGAAACTGTTTTAAAATTTCAATTGCTTCATCACGAAACTGGTTCATTCTTTCTGTAGCATACTTTATACCCCCGGCTTTCACAACTTCATCAATCACATATTGCACATTTTTCCTGCGCTTATTTTCGTTTTTTATAATGTAAATAAGTTCTCTCTTTTTTTCTTTATTTATGTTATTTAAAGTATAAATAAGCGGAAGAGTCAGTTTTCTTTCTTTGATGTCATTTCCGGTTGGTTTGCCAATCGATTCGCTGCCATAATCAAACAAATCATCTTTTATCTGGAAAGCAATGCCAGCTTTTTCACCAAAAACTTTCATCTGTTCTGTCTTATACGAATCATTTGTTGTTGACCAAGCACCGGCACCACAGGCAGATGATAAAAGGGAGGCGGTTTTATTTCTGATTATTTCAAAATAAACATCTTCGCTCAGGTTCAGTTTTCTTGTTTTTTCTATTTGTAACAGCTCGCCTTCGCTCATTTTTTCTACAGCTTCAGACAAAATTTTTAGTGTAACAAAATCATCATTTCTGAGTGATAACAGCAATCCTTTTGACAGTAAATAATCACCCACCAATACTGCTATTTTATTTTTCCAGACAGCGTTTATAGAAAAGAATCCCCTGCGCTCCATTGCTTCATCAACAACATCATCGTGTACAAGTGTAGCAGTATGTAGTAATTCAACCAAAGCCGCAGCCCTGTGTGTATTTTCATTAATATCACCAAAAAGTTTTGCACTCAGAAACACAAACATTGGTCTTACTTGTTTTCCTTTCCGTTTGATGATATATTGCATTATTCTGTCAAGCAGAAGAACCCTGCTTTTAACAGAAGACTTGAATTTTTCTTCAAATTCGGCAAGTTCGTGTTTAACCAGTTCCTGAATGTGGTGGGAAGAGTTCGTCATGTGGCGGCAATTTACACCAAAAGGCAAATTTTTCTTTAGAATTTTGAACTAAAATGCAGCTTATTCTGAAAGAAACAAGTCTATTATGATGATTTGATAGTAAATAAATTATAAAAAATTTGCTTTTTAACCTATCATCTATATTTTTGCAATAATCATCAGGATTTTTCGAAACTTAATACAACAACTATGGCAAGCAAAAAGTACACCCTTCTTTTAGGGGCCCTATGTCTTTTTTTATCAAACCTCTCTGCTCAGAGTTATGATTGGAAAGACTCTTCTCTTATTCCAAGCTCTGGTAAAGCGCAACACAATGAATTTTTACAAAATCAGTATCCTTTCCCGGCAAAACCGAGAAATCAGTGGGAAATTGGTTTAAGTGTTGGTAATGTGGCTATCAGTGGTGACGTAAACGCAAAACTTCCGCAAATCGGATGGGGCGCACATGTAAGAAAAGCATTTGGTTATATTTTCTCTGCAAGACTTCAATATTCCGGAGGTATTGCAAAAGGGATGAATTTTACACCTGCATATAATTACGGAAAGAATACCGCATGGGCAGATAAATATAATGCACCCGTAAATGTAAGATCGAATCAATTCCCTGGTGGGTCTGTAGGAACATTGTATCAGATTTCTTCAAAAACAGGATTGCCATTTACTGATGCAATGCAGGATCCGGTATATTATAATTACAGAACAGTATCTCATCAGTTGTCATTACAAGGAATTGTTACGTTAAATAATATTCGTTTTCATAAGTCAAAAACCAATTTCGTTATTTACGGTATTGGTGGCGTAGGTGCTATGATTTATAAAACAGGTGTTAATGCGTTGGATGAAAACGGCAATACTTACGCCAATTTATTCCGTGCAGTTCAAAGCAAATATGCTTATGAACATAAAAACAGATCAAGCATTTTACGTGATCTGAGAGCTGGTATGGATAAATCATATGAAACAGATGCGGAAGGTCAGGGATGGCGTCGTCCTAAATTGTTTGATATGACTCTGAAGCCAACAGTTCAAGCTGGTGTTGGCGTTGCATTTAAACTCAACAAGCGCTTAAGCCTTGGAATTGAAGAAATTCTTACTTGGACAAATGATGACTTGCTTGATGGACAACGTTGGCAAGAACAGGCAAAAGGTGATGCTTCAATGACTCGTGATTTTGATTCATGGCATTACACAAGCCTTAGTCTGAATTATAGTCTTGGTGCTAAGTCAGTTGAACCTCTCTGGTGGTTAAACCCATTGGATTATGCTTACAACGAGCTGAATGCTCCTCGCCACATGAAGATGCCAAAACCTGTTTTGGATGATGCTGATGGTGATGGTGTTACAGATCAATTTGATAATGAACCAAATACTCCTGCAGGTTGCCCTGTTGATAGTCATGGTGTAAGCCGTGATACAGATGGAGATGGCGTTCCTGATTGTAAGGATAAGGAACTTATTACTCCAACTCAGTGCCAGCCAGTTGATGCTGATGGTGTTGGTAAATGTCCAGATCCGGAATGCTGCAAAACTCCAAAGATTGATAATTCCTGCCATTTAGTAGATCTTCCTTCTATTAACTTTGCTGGTAATGGTACTGCATTAAGTACTGAAGCCAAAGCTCTTGTTGGTAGTGTTGCTTCTTCACTCCGTGGTAATCCAAATTGTAAGCTGGTTGTTTGTGGTAGTGCCGCCAAAAGTAAATCAGGTCAGGCTTTGGGTCAAAAACGGGTTGATGCGATTGTTAAATATTTAGTTGAAGTACAGGGTATCAGTGCTGATCGTGTTATTGCTCAGTACGATTGTCACGAAGGTGATCCTTCTGTTGTTGAACTTCGTGCAGATCAGAAATAAGTAATGTTTCTTTATATGAAGCCCCGGCTGGATAAGCCGGGGCTTTTCTTTATGAAAAGATTAACCCTGATTTTCAGTTTTTGAGAATTGATGAGGCTAATTTGCCTGAAAATCTTAACTTTGCTGGCTTTTATGAATTTTAAAATCAGGTTAATCGTTTTATTCAGTGCGTTGCTTATTGTTCTTGCGGGATGTAATAAGAAAACTGTTACTAAGATACTCAAGAGTTCTGACGTGGAATATAAGCTTGGAATGGCCGAACAGTATTATGCTAATAAAAAATACAGTAAGGCTCAGATTATTTATGAAGATCTATTTCCTCTGTTGAGAAATGATACCAGATTTGAAGATCTTTATTTTAAATATGGTTATTGTGCTTTTTACCAGAAGGATTATTTAAATGCTGAAAATCTCTTTAAGGGTTTTTTAGATGCATTCCCTAAAAGTCAACGAGCACCAGAAATTGATTTTATGCGGGCTTATTGTTTTTACAAGCAATCACCTAAGGTAGAGCTTGATCAGTCAGCAACGCAAAAGGCAATCGGGTTTATGCAGGCTCATTTGAATAATTATCCTGGATCACCAAAGCAGGCCGATGCAAAAAAGATTATAGAGGAGTGTTATGAAAAGCTGGAAGAAAAGGATTTTAGAAGTGCTGAACTGTATTACAACATTGGATCTTACAGAGCGGCGGCTATTACTTTTACAAACCTGATTAACAGGTATCCTGAATCAAAAAAAGCGGATGAATACAAATTAATGATCATAAAATCTTATTATGAATACGCATTAATGAGTATTGAGGAAAAACAAAAAGAAAGATATGACAAGGTAGTTGAGGAGTATTATGATTTTGTAGATCGTTTTCCTGAAAGCGCTTTTTTGAAGGATGCAGAAAAATATTTTAATCTTACTAAAAACAATTTAAACGCAATAAAAAATGAGCAGACTAATAAGAAAAGTTAGTGTTAATACAAGCAGCGTTGTTGAAACAAAGAACGTTGCCGATTTGAAGGCAAAAACCGGCAATCTTTATGAGTCTATTGCTGTTATTGCAAAGCGGGCAAACCAGATTAATATTTCTTTGAAGGAAGAATTACACAGCAAACTTGAAGAGTTTGCAAGCCATACTGACAGCCTTGAGGAAATTCATGAAAATAAAGAACAAATCGAAATTTCTAAAGCGTATGAGCGTATGCCGAATCCGGCACTGCTTGCAACCCAGGAATTTTCTGATGATAAGATTTATTACCGCCGGGCAGAAAACGATCTCTTTTCGTAAGATTAATTAATAAATTGTGTAATGAATGGCGGCCAAAGGCCGCCATATCTTTTATTAAACATTTTAGTTAATTTACAGCAGCTATGAAACTAGAAGGAAAAAAAATTATTCTTGGAATAACAGGCAGCATTGCTGCATACAAATCTGTTCAACTGTTGCGCTTACTTATAAAGGAAGGTGCGGATGTAAAAGTTGTTATTACCCTGGCGGCTAAAGATTTTGTCTCCCCATTAGTGTTATCTACTTTATCAAAAAAAAATGTATTAATAGATTTTTTTAATAATGATAACTGGTCAAATCATGTGGAATTAGGAAGATGGGCTGATTTGCTTTTGATAGCTCCTCTAAGTTGTAATACACTGGCAAAGATGGCTAATGGGATTTGCGACAATTTTCTTATGTCTGTGTATCTTTCTTCAATATGTCCAGTAATGGTTGCGCCTGCAATGGATGATGACATGTGGAAACATCCTTCAACTAAAAGAAATATTGAAACTGTAAAATCGTATGGAAATACTGTAATACCTGTTGCTTCCGGCGAATTAGCGAGTGGGTTAATTGGCGAGGGGAGAATGGCGGAACCTGAAGAAATAGTTTCAACTATTACTGATTTTTTTTTAAGTAGTAATGATCTCTCCGGTCTTAAAGCTTTGGTGACTGCAGGCCCAACTTATGAGATGATTGATCCGGTAAGATTTATTGGCAATCATTCAAGTGGTAAAATGGGAATTGCTATTGCAAAGGAGCTTATAAAACGGGGGGCAGACGTGATATTAGTAATTGGCCCATCAGAACAAAAAGTACCAAGTGAAATTTCTGAAGTAATAAGAATCAGGAGTGCAGAGGAAATGTATAATGCCTGCATGGAAAGATTTTCTTCTGTTAACATTGCAATTATGTCTGCAGCCGTTGCAGATTATACGCCTGTACATACTGTCGGTGAAAAAATTAAAAAAGGAGATAATAAATCATTGGTAATTGAACTAAAAGGAACAAAAGATATATTGAAAAGCCTTGGAGATACTAAGAAGGAAGGCCAGATTCTTGTTGGTTTTGCCCTGGAAACAAGGAACGAAAAAGAGAATGCACTTAAAAAGCTGCAAGCAAAAAATGCAGATCTAATTGTACTGAATTCTTTGAGAGACGAGGGGGCAGGTTTTGGCCTGAATACAAATAAAATAACCATATTTGATAAGAACGGGAAAGAATATTCGTTTTCTGTTAAAGATAAAAGCAAAGTGGCTGTTGATATTATTGATACAATAAAAACATTGATTAATGCCTAAAATTTCAGGTTTATTTATTTCAATACTGCTTCTTTCTTTAAACACAAATGCACAGGAGTTAAATGCCCGGGTCAGGATTGTGGATGGTAAAATTAATTCAACGGTTGACAGGAAGATATTCAGAACACTGGAAACTTCTCTTACAAATTTTCTTAATAAGAGAAAATGGACATCAGATGAATTTAAACCGAATGAAAAAATCAATTGTCAGATTCTGATTAATTTACGGGAAATGACCGATCAGAATGCTTTTTCGGGTAGTATAACGATACAAGCCGGGAGGCCCGTTCATTCAACCTCTTACATTTCACCAATTATAAATTTTCAGGATCCAAACTTCGATTTTAAGTATGTTGAATCGCAGTCATTAGATTTTAATGAAAACAGAATTAATGGCAGCGATCCTTTGGCTTCAAATCTTACTGCAGTTATGGCCTATTATGCTTATATAATTATTGGCTTTGACTATAACTCATTTGCATTACGTGGTGGAGAACAGTTTTTTCAAAAAGCTCTGAACATCGTTAATAATGCGCCAGACGGTGCAACAATTTCCGGATGGAAGTCTTTTGAGAATAATAACCGAAACAGGTATTGGCTTGTAGAAAATCTTAACAATAATCGTTACACAGCTATAAACGATGTTTATTACAACTATTACCGGAAAGGCATGGATATTTTATACAGCGATAACAATACTGCCCGATCAGAGATAATGAACGCATTAGTTTATCTTGACAATCTTAACAGGGAAAATTCTAACTTAATGATTGTACAGTTTTTTATGTCAGGTAAATCGGAAGAATTGATTAACATTTTTCGGAAAGCGCCGGAGCAGGATAAGTTAAAGGCAGTTGAAATACTTTCCAGAATCGATATCAGTAATTCAAATAAATATAAGCAGGATTTAAAATGAGAAAAAGGATAGTGATTTTAATGGTAATAATATTGGGGATTTCATGTTCGGATAAAAAGAAAATTCCTAAAGAAGTTTTATCAATGGAGAAAATGGAAGCAGTACTTACTGATATTCTGATAGCAGACGCATTGAATGTTGAAAGATGTGCAAAAGATACTTCGCTTAAACTTCAGAATGAAAATGCCTCGTATTTTTTAAAAATCTACAAAGATCATAAGACAGACAGCAGCGTTTTTAATAAAAGTTACGACTTTTATTTACGTAGGCCAGATATGTTAAAAGAAATTGGTGATACTGTAATTGCTGTATTAAACAGAAAAAATCAGCAACCAGCTAACTTAAATGATTCATTAAAAAAGAAAATTAATGGTAGTAACGTCACGCAGACTCCAAGATAGTTTGGGTGTTTGCCCTGAAATTGCAGAATATTTTGCTAATGAAAGAAAAGTGCCGGTTGACAATCTTTTTTGGGAAAAAAAAAGAATATATCTGTCGGCTGGTTTTGGATATTTAACCATTCCTCTTGTGTTTGATCTTCTTTACAGAAGCGGAGTTGAATTAGACGTGTTACTGTCAGATGAGCATGTTTCTTTAATGGAAAAAGGCTTTCATAGCCTTAAACTTTACGAAAAGGGCGATTGCTCTTTTGACGACTTTCTGAACGATTGCCATGTTTTACTGAGTGGGAGAATAAAACAACAAAAACTGGCTTCAGATTTATTTGATTTGTTTTCCGGCAAGGAACCACAGTTTTTTAAGTTTGAAACTAAACATAAGGCTCTGGCCAGGTCGGATAGTTTTTTATTTACTCTTGTTGATCTCCAGGTAACTGATGAATGGGTGGAATCTTTTCTGCCAGTGTGGTATTCAATTGCAAGGCCTATTTTGTTGTTAGATGATTTTAAAGATTTAATTGAAGACCGTGTAAGCAAAGACGAAAACACAATTGTAGAATTGGGCAATGATGCGGATGCTATAAAAGCTGCTTATCAATTAGGAAATAATGATATAAAAGTATTAAATGAGGTAAATCCTATGCTGGGAAAATTCATGCAGTCTCTTTTAGACGATGCTTTAAATTACAAGCATATTATAAAAGAAATGAGTTAGTCGATCAATGAATTTTTCATTGCAAAAAATACAAGACCAACTGAATTTTTAACTCCAAACCGTTCCATCAGCCTGTCTTTAATGGCCTCAACTGTGCGTGGGCTGATTTCCATTTCTTTTGCAATTTCCTGGGCCGTATATTCCATACAAAGTAGTCTTATAACCTGCTGTTCTTTATCCGAAATCTGAATTTCGCTGTTTAGCGTGGGGATTGCTTTTACCTTATTATGCGATTTTTTTAAGAGAATGCGGTTAACAAAATTATTAAGGTAATAGCCTTTTGTATATACTTCCAGAATAGCTTTTTTAATTTCTGATGGATCAGAACTTTTTAATAAGTAACCATTCGCTCCATTTTCCATAAGGTGGGTTACAAAACGTTCGTCCTCATACATCGTAAGCACCAAAACATGCATATGCGGAAATTGTTTGCTTACTATTTTTGTTGTTTCGATTCCATCTTTACCAGGCATTCTCAGGTCCATTAATATAACATCAGGCTGGGCTTCTTCCAAACCAGCAAGCAAATCTTCGCCATTTTCAGCTTCAAGAACAAACTTAATATTAGTGTATGACCTCAGGGAAAGTATTACACCTTTCCTGAAAATCTGATGGTCATCTGCAATTGCTACTTTAATCTGGCTCATAAATACAGTCTTTCGTAAAATTAAGCTTTTCGGTTTTATTTATAGAAGTGCCTGTACAGGAATTTCTATTGTAACCTTAAAATATGTATTTGAAGGATCTTTTTCAAACAGAATTCTTGAATTCAGAATTTTAATACGACTGTGTATATTTTTCAATCCCATCCCTTTTGGATTATCTCTTAATTTCTCATATTCTGTTTGTGTCATCCCTTCTCCGTCATGATGTATTCTGATATAAATGTATTGATCGGTTTTGTTTTGTGTAAGGTGTATGAAGCTTGAATGACTGTGTTTTAAAATGTTATTTATTAATTCCTGAAGTACCCTGTAGATTGACAGTTCATATTCTAGCTTAAGCCGTCTCTTATAATCATGAAAACGAGCGCTGGTGCTGATTGAACCACTGCCATTAATTTTCTGAAACATATCATTCACTGCACTTTCCAAACCAAAATTTTTCAAGGTAGGAGGAATAAGATTGTGCGACATATTTCTGATTAGCTGAATTGTGTCGTCAATAATCTGCTTTGCATTATAAATACTCTGCAATTGGGTGCCTTGATCCTGATGAATCAGGTTTTCGTTTAAATACAGCCTTACAGTTGCTAAGAGAGGGCCAGCATCATCATGTAAATCGGCAGCAATACGTTGTCGTTCTTCTTCCTGACTTTGAATGGAAGCCTGCAGCATCATTTGTTGTTGCTCTTCCTGCATTTTTTTCATACGTAGCTGGAAATAGATGACTTTTCGCTGGTGAAATACAATAAAAACAATTAGCCCCACTGCAAGCAACAGCATCCCGAATGTACCAAGGTACACTACGTAAGTTGTATTATTCGGAGGTGATACTTGAAGGAAAAACATGTGGATTTAATCGGGGTTAAGTTTTGGGTTTAATTAAATATGGCTTATATCCTGTTGGGTTTTGCTCTTTAAAAGAAACGAAACTGATATTAAAAGGTTTCTAACAATGAAAAGAAGTGCATGAATATAAACATACAGGTTGAAAAAAGTTTTATCTGCATCTAATGATTGCTGTCGGAAAAGAAACACAAAGAATGTTCCTGCTGAAAAAATAAAGATGCCTGATACCCCCCAGAATTCTGGTTTGGTATAAATAAAAAACGAATCAGGTCTTTTGATTTCTTCGTAGTAATAAAACATGCAGACAATAAGACTTACCAATGAGGCAGAAACCCTTACAGAAGAATTATACTCAAGTAAATCAATGCTACTAATTATCCAATAAATTATAAAAATTATAAAAATAATAGTGGCAATAGTATTATGAACTTGTGATTTGAGCAGTTGTCGAAAATATAATAACAGAATAAATAATTGTATTGGTAGAATTAAAAAAGGCCCCCAATCAAATACTCCACCAAAAGATTTACTTATGAAAAAGGCAATTTGTTCTAAAAAAAAGAGACTAATATAGACAAAAAGAAACCATCTGTATTTTTCTCTCGTTTTTTTTTGGAATAGAAAAATACAGATGGGAAATAATAAAGTAATCTTGGCTATAAGTTCTATATATTTCAATGTGTAGACCTTGTAAACTCAAATATAGTCAAATTGAACTTAATTATGCCACACAAAGAAAATCGAAAATTACCAGCTATCAGTAACAAAATCAGATGCCTGCTTACTATTATCGCCAACTAATGCTTCTTCGCTTGTAATTGTACCATCAGCATTAACTATATTCAGCGAAATAAGAGGTTTCATATCTGAGTCAATGCCCAAATAAACCAAGTGCATGTTGCCCACATTGTCATAAGAAGGGAAAATCAACATTCCTTCACAATCAGGTTGTGCAAGAATTTTTTGGATAATGTCTTTTCCAATAACATGGCCGTAAGCAATATCAGGATGTTTGTCAAAGAAACGTTTAACCATTTCTTCACCCGCTTCTCCACCAATGTGCTGACCGATTTCGGTAACGTTAGTTTTAAGTAATAATTCTTTTTGCATAGTTGTAGGTTTAGAAGTAAAATTTGTACAGCTAATTTTTAAAATTTATGAGTAGTGGGCAAGCGTTGCCTGATGTTAATAAAGTGAATACAAAGTATAATTAGTTATAAATCAGTTTTTTAAGAATAGATGTTTGTTAAATAAGTAAATTATGAAACGAAAAGTTACGTTATTTTTTACGTAAAAATACTATTTGCAAAAACAAAATAACAGGAAAATTTACTAAGAGAAAACGCAAGAAAGAGTACTGTGTGTAAAAAATGTGAATAAGTGAAAACACTTAATGCCTTGTGAATTATAAAGTATTTGATGTTCTTACAAGCATTTGGAAACTTCTCTATGAAGGTGGAAATGGGATTTTGAAATGGTGTATGCAATATCTCAATGGCAAAACTGAATCGTACAAATTACGGAGTGATTTGTTTTTTTAGTCTATACCGAACCTTTTAGTAAAGGGCAATCCATTCAGAAATAAAAGGTGGAATTAGAGATTATTCACATTGCATTTTATTATTTTTTGTTTTTGATTGAAAATTAATTGCTTAATTAAAAAATGAGCAAATAACCGAATGTTTTGGACTAAGTTTATGCTGTTCTGAAAAAGCAAAGGCTTTTTCTCTCAAAAAAGGTGATCTATGGTTATACATCTAAACATGATTTCGGACAACTAGTAATTGCGTAGCAAGGATATAGCATAATAGGAGCATCAGGCAGGTTGTTTATACATGTGTTTTGATGAACAAATTTCCTCATGCCGAACTTATGTAAAGCCACACAAGATGAGATGTTTTAGCGGATATAACAGAATTGTAAATACTTGGTTTCCTTTAATGGGATCCTGTACTTTGTAATAACAACCAGAACAGTTATCTTGCAGTAACCCATAACATCATCTATCCATGTCTTCTGAATCACAAATTAAATTTGCTATTGCCGATGACCATAAGATATTCCGTGACGGGATAAAAATGGCACTTAACGACAAACCTCACTTGAAATTAGTTTGGGAAGCCGAAGATGGCAGGGAAATGCTTCATAAACTGGCGATTAAACGACCTGATATTTTATTGCTTGATATACGAATGCCCCAGCTTGACGGGATAAATGCTCTTGAGCTGATCAGGAAAGAGCATGATGATTTGAAAATCATTGTTCTGAGTATGTATGACGATCAGCAAATGGTAAGCAAAATGATGGAAATGGGAGCTAATGCTTACCTTACTAAAACCACCGACCCTAATGAAATATACGAGGCCATACTCACCTGCATGAACGAGGATTTTTACTTTAACGATCTCGTAAACCAAGCAGTATTATTAAAGCTCAATTATAAAAAAACAGTTAAACAGCATTATCCAAATTCAATAAAATTCTCCGAAAAAGAGCTCCAGATTTTAAAACTTCTGGCAGAAGATAAAACGACTGAGGAGATTTCAAAAGAAGTTTTTTTAAGCCCACGCACCATTGAAACAATCAGGCAAAACATGAAAAACAAGGTAAATGCGAAGACAATTGCCGGGCTTATAGTGTATGGCATGCGGAATAAATTGATTGAATAGACGACGGCAATTGGCAGGCCAAATCAATTAGGAATCGTAAAAACCACATAGAGAAATTCAGGTAGTAATACCGATAAAAAAACGGTTAAAAATAGCCAAATTGCGTTGTGAAATAATTAAAAATACTTTAACCATATCCTATGTATGCAATGAAAACCATTAAACCAAACGAACAATCCACAGATATTATAAAAGTAGCCATTACCGACGATCATGTGCTTTACCGTGCAGGTGTGAGGACCGCTTTAAGTATGAAAAAAGATATTAATGTCATATTTGAAGCTGATAATGGTATGCACTTGCTGAATATGCTGAAATCAATACAGCCTGATGTTATTCTGCTTGATGTACAAATGCCAATCATGGATGGCATCGCCACTTTGCCCGAAGTTAAAAAGCTTTACCCCGATATTAAGATCATTATGCTTACTATGCATGATGAGCATACAATGATTACCAGGTTAATGGAACTGGGAGCTAATTCTTATCTCACAAAAAACTCTGATAGTGAAGTTATTTATGAGGCAATAAGAACATGCCATGAACAGGAGTACTTTTTCAATGCACTTACAAATAAGGCATTGATTGATGGTCTTAAAATGAAACGACAAAGCGATTCGATGATGGGCCATGATGTTAAGCTTAACGATAAAGAAATTACCATACTTCGTTTAATGTGTGAAGAAAAAAGTACGAAGGAAATTGCAGATATAGTTGATCTCAGTCCCCGTACCGTTGAAGCAATACGAGATAAACTCAAATCAAAAATTGGAGCACGTTCTACAGCAGGTTTAATTCTGTATGCTGTAAAAAATAATATTATTGAGGGATAAGGTATTTACCGAAACCAACTGTATAACAATATGAGGCGATGCTGAAAAGTGTCGCCGCTTTGTTTAAATTCGTTCTATAATCGTAGACGATGATAAGTTACAATTTCGACGGAAAAATGGTTAGTAATGAGGGGCATGTTATTCATCCTGACAACCGATCATTCAGATATGGAGAAGGATTGTTTGAGACAATTCATTTATGGAAAAACGAAATGCCGCTTTGGGATTGGCATTGGAAAAGGTTGATTCAATCATTACCACAATTATATTTTTCTGTTCCTGTACATTTCTCTCAACAGAAATTGAAAGAGGAAGTTTTTTTACTGGCGCAAAAAAATTATTGTTTACATAATGCCAGGGTTAGAATTACTGTTTTTAAGGGTGAAGGTGGCATATGGGGAAAACCATCATCAGCATTTCATTATCTTATTCAGTGCTGGCCGGTTGAACAAACTACAGTTGTACTTAATGAAAACGGACTGGTGGCTGGCATTTATACCGATGGATGGAAAAGTTGTGATGCATTTTCCAATCTGAAGCATAATAATTACCTGCTTTATGCCATGGCTGCCCAGTTTGCCAAACTTCAGCAGTGGAATGAGGCCATTCTGTTAAACCAGAATAATCATATTTGTGATGCAACAATTGCCAATGTTTTTTTTATAAAAGATGGTATTATTCATACACCTCGTTTAAAAGAGGGTTGTGTGGCAGGCGTTATGAGAAATTATCTTATAGAAAAGCTGGATGTTAAAGAAGGCTCTTTTATGATCGAAGATCTGTTACATGCTGATGAATTGTTTTTAACCAATGCCTTTAATGGTATGCGCTGGGTTAAATCTTTAGGTAATAAATCTTACACATGCAGGGAAGCAGCAATTATATTTAAAGAACAAATTTCTCCTTTGTTTTCCTGAACAATCAGTAGCCCTTTTTGTTATACAATTCATGTCTTCTCAAAAAGTAAATATCTGCTGGTTTCGTCGTGATTTACGATTGCATGATCATGCAGCATTATACCACGCATTAAAAAGCGGTTTACCTGTTGTTACTGTATTTGTTTTTGATCGAACAATTCTTGACCAGTTGGAAGATCGTCATGATAAAAGAGTTGACTTTATTCACCGGGCGCTTTCCGTGATGCAGGAACAACTTGTTGCAATGGGAAGCTCTCTTGAGGTTTATCATGGTACAGCACTTGAGATGTTTTATCAGTTAAGCTCAAAGTATGATATTGACCAGATTTTCGCAAATCATGATTACGAACCTTATGCAAAGGAGAGAGATGAGGAAATACACCTGTTTTTAAACAGGCAGGATATTGCATTTCATACATATAAAGATCAGGTTGTTTTTGAGAAAGATGAGGTTCTGAAAGATGATGGAAAGCCTTATACTGTGTTTACTCCTTACAGTAAAAAATGGAAAGCTGTTCTCAAAGAGTTTTATTTAAAAAGTTATCCTACTGAAAAGTATTTCGAACACTTCTTTAAGCAGTCACCCGTTGTAATTCCAACATTGCAGCAAATTGGTTTTCAAAAAACAGAGCTGCAATTTGAAAAACCTTTTATCAGGGATGAGCTGATCAGAAAATATAAAGAGCAGCGGGATATTCCTTCAGCAAATGGAACAACTCGTTTAAGTGTACATCTCCGGTTTGGAACAATCAGCATTCGTGAACTGGCCAGGCATACGGCACAAATGAGTGAGACTTTTTTGAATGAACTTATTTGGCGGGATTTTTATCATATGATTCTGTGGCATTTCCCACAAGTAGGTGCAGGAAAATCGTTCAGGGCTGAATATGATTTTATACAGTGGAGAAATAATGAAGAAGAGTTTCAAAAGTGGTGTAATGGTCAAACGGGTTACCCGATTGTAGATGCGGGAATGAGAGAGCTGAACGCAACCGGCTTTATGCACAACCGTGTACGTATGATTGTTGCTTCTTTCCTAACAAAGCATTTGCTGATTGACTGGCGTTGGGGCGAAGCTTATTTTGCAAAAAAACTTCTTGATTTTGATCTGGCAGCAAATAATGGAGGATGGCAGTGGGCTGCGGGGAGTGGTTGTGATGCAGCTCCATATTTCCGGGTTTTTAATCCATATCTTCAAACGAAGAAGTTTGATGCTGAATTAAACTATATACGAAAATGGGTGCCGGAATTTGAAGGGTTTAATTATCCAAAGCCAATAGTTGAACATGAATTGGCAAGGAAACGATGTTTGCGAACTTATGCTGAGGTACTGAAAAAATAATTTTACTGGGCAGCCACAACTTTCATCATTTGTTCAACTGCATTCATTCCTTCTTCCCCTAAGTCAAGCGAATAGTGGTTAACATATAAATCTATGTGCTGGCGCATTACATCTTCACTCATTTCCTGCGAATGCTGTTTTACATAATCAGTAATAAGCGGGTAATGCTCAAAGGCATATTGAAGACTTTTAAAAATCAACTGCTCCACTTTTTTCTGAACAGTTTCATCAATGCGTTTATTTGCAATGATTCCGCCTAAGGGAATCGGAAAGCCTGTTGTTTTTTCCCAGTATTCGCCAAGATCAATCAGCTTCACCAATCCTTTCTGCTGGTAGGTAAAACGGTTCTCATGAATGATTACGCCTGCATCAACTTTGCCGCTCAATACAGCTTCTTCAATTTCATGAAAAATCATGAACTGTTTGTTTTTAGCCTGCGGAAATGCCTGTGAAAAGAGAAAATGTGCAGTTGTGTTTTTTCCTGGAACAGCAATTGAAAGATGTTTTATTTCTTCTTCAAAATTTTCTATTGTACGTTTGGAAATAAGCAATGGTCCTACACCTTTGCCTAAAGCGCCACCGCTTTTCAGTAAATTATAATTATTCAGTACAAGTGGATAAACACCATAGCTGATTTTTGAAAAATCAAGTTTGCCCTGCAATGCCCACTCGTTAAGTGTTTGCACATCTTCAAGTACAGCATCAAATTCCAGCCCTTCCGTATCAATTTTGTTGTTCACCAATGCATCAAAGATGAATGTATCGTTTGGACATGGTGAAAAACCGATGGTTAATTTCATTTTCTATCTGTGTTAAAGGCTTTCAACAAACCTTGTTAATTCAATATTTAACTGTTCAACAGCTTCCTTTACTTTCCATTTCTTTTTGTTGCGTTCGCCCACATAATTTGAAATGCTCCTAATCTGCAGGAAAGGAATGTTTTCTTTTATACAAACAAAATGCAGTGCAGCACCTTCCATACTTTCAATTGCTGCTTTGTATTTCAATTGGTAAAGTTCGGCAGTTTTTTTTGAACTGGTTACCTGGTTTACAGTTACACCACTTACTTTTTTGAGTTTAGTTCTTTTGAGGTATTCGGAAGATGGATTAACGAGTTTCTTTTTGCTGAATGGAGATTGATTGGATGCAATCAGGTTCAGATCAAACACATCTTTGTAACCATCTTTTTCCTGCACACCAAGATCAGCCATTACTTCATCTTTTACCACCACTACATCACCTAACTGTAATTTTGATGTAAAGGAACCTGCAATGCCAGCCATGACAACAACATCGGGTCGCTTCATCTGCAAATATTTCATTAAAGCATAAGTTGTATTTACCTGGCCAACACCGCCAATAACAAATTCAAGCTGCAGATCGAGATGATCAAGCTTATTGCTGTTGCGGCAATATTCAATAAAAGGCTTTATTTCAAAAATGGTGGATGAAAGTACGAGGCAGTTCATCTTTTTTTAGCAAGAATAGTCAAAAATCGGGATACCTGTAAAATGCTTTAATCTCATTAACTTTGCGCCTCATTTTTCCTCCGCCCAATTGCTGTGAGGAAAGCAAATAAGTGAAGCATGGTTTACTTAACACGACTTGAACATTTTAATGCAGCCCACAAACTTTTCAATCCTAACTGGAGCCGTGAAAAAAATGAAGCTGTTTTTGGTATTTGTGCCAATGAAAACTGGCATGGACACAACTTTGATTTGTATGTAACTGTAAAAGGAAAGGTTGACCCCGATACCGGTTTTTTATTTGATGTAAAAAAACTAAGTGAGCTGATAAAAGTTCATGTGGTTGAAAAGCTCGATCATAAAAACCTGAACCTTGATGTTAATTTTATGCGGAACAAAATGTGTTCAACCGAAAATCTTGCTGTTGCTATCTGGCAGCAGTTAGCTCCGCATTTACCGGAAGGCGTATATCTTCATTGTGTAAAACTTTACGAAACACCACGTATTTACGTAGAATATTTTGGTGAGTAAACTTTTTACGCAGTAACTTGTTATAGTTTACTTTATCTGTTCATTCTTATAACATCAAATGCAAAAGAAGGTATCTATTTTCAGACACGAACATTTTAATGCAGCTCACAGATTGTATAATCCTTCATGGAGCAATGAAAAAAATGATGCCGTGTTTGGTAAATGCAATAACCCTTCTTTTCATGGGCATAATTATGAACTAGTTGTTAAGGTAACCGGTGTACCTGATGCTGAAACAGGTTATGTGATGGATATGAAAGAACTGAGCGAACTGATTCAACGGGAAATACATAGCAGGTTCGATCATAAAAATCTGAACCTTGATACGGAAGAATTTAAACAACTTAACCCCACAGCAGAAAATATTGCAATTGCGATTTATGATTTACTAAGGCCACATATTGCTGCTGATAAGGATATGCAGGTGCGTTTGTATGAAACGCCCAGGAATTTTGTTGAATATCCTGTGTAAAGAAAGTTGAATAGAGATACCCGGTACAAGAGTGCGACGCCAATGCAGATGAAGAATGAACTAAAGCTTGTAACAAAATAATAACCATATACTATTTTATGGCTTACAAAAAAACAGAACAGTACGACGAAGAAATTACTTCCGGTTTAATAACAAACTACAGAAATGCAATTGCATTACTTGGTGAAGATGCCGATCGTGAAGGTTTGCTGAAAACACCTGAACGTGTAGCAAAGGCAATGCAATTTATGACACAGGGCTATCACATGGATGCCAAAGCAATTCTTGAAAGCGCTAAGTTTCATGAAGAGGTAAGTGAGATGGTAATTGTAAAAGATATAGAGCTGTACAGCATGTGCGAACATCATATGCTTCCTTTTTTTGGTAAAGCACATATTGCATATATTCCTAACGGATGGATTACCGGTTTAAGCAAACTTGCAAGAGTGGTAGATGTTTATTCACGCAGGTTACAGGTGCAGGAAAGATTAACTACTCAGATATTAAATGCTATTGATGAATCGTTGAATCCGTTAGGCGTTGCAGTTGTAATTGAAGCGCAGCATTTGTGTATGATGATGCGTGGTGTGCAGAAACAAAATTCAGTTACAACCACATCAGCTTTTTCAGGGGTATTTCAGAAAGAACCTACGAGAAGTGAATTTCTGAAACTGATTTCTGGAAAGTTCAGTTAAAACTGATTATTTTCATAAAAAGAAGTCTGTTGTAATTAATGCAACAGACTTCTTTATTTTTGGCGAATAAATATTTATTATGAAACACGCATTTGTATTTCCGGGACAGGGTTCTCAATTCAGTGGAATGGGAAAGAATTTATTTGATGGAAGCGTTTCGGCTCAAAAACTTTTTGAACAGGCAAATGAAATATTGGGATTTCGCATTTCTGAAATTATGTTTTCAGGAACAGATGAAGATCTGAAGCAAACCAATGTTACACAGCCTGCCGTATTTCTTCATTCAGTTATTGCATATAAAAGCATTGGAAGTGCAAAACCGGATATGGTTGCCGGTCACTCGCTCGGTGAGTTCAGTGCATTGGTTGCAAACGGTGTGTTGAGTTTTGCAGATGCATTGCAACTTGTAAGTGTACGTGCAACAGCTATGCAGAAAGCTTGTGAAAAAAATCCCTCAACAATGGCTGCAGTACTTGCTTTAGCTGATGAAAAAGTGGAAGAAATATGCAAACAGGTACAGGATGAAACAAGCGAAATTGTTGTGCCTGCCAATTTCAATTGTCCCGGACAATTGGTAATCAGCGGTTCATTAAAAGGAATTGAAATTGCCTGCGAAAGAATGAAAGCAGCCGGTGCAAAGAGAGCATTGGTGTTACCGGTTGGTGGTGCATTTCACAGCCCGTTAATGGTACCGGCAAGGGAAGAATTAAAAGCAAAAATTGAGAGTACGAATTTTTATGCGCCGCAATGTGCTATTTACCAAAACGTAGTAGCAAAAGCTGTACTTGATAAGGATGAAATAAAACAAAACCTGATTGATCAGTTAACAGGTGCAGTACGCTGGACACAAAGTGTACAGGCAATGATTGCTGATGGTGCAAGTAAGTTTACAGAAGTTGGTCCGGGTAAAGTGTTACAGGGCCTGGTGCAGAAGATTAATAAAGAGATGATTGTTGAAGGCGTAAGCTAAAAACTAAAATCAATTATAAAGAAAAGGGATCAGATTTCTGATCCCTTTTCTTATTTATAAACTGATGCTGACGTTGACCCATTCGGGATCAAAAGATGCATTGTATTTTTTATAAAAATTAATTGCCGGTTCATTCCATTCCAGTACCTGCCATGTAATGCCATTGAAACTTTTTTCTTTTGCTTCAATAATAAGCCGATCCATTAACAGTTTGCCAATTCCTTTGCCTCTTGCTTCTTCGGTTACTAGAATATCTTCTAAATACATACGCTGACCTTTCCAGGTTGAATAACGGATATAATACAAAGCAAAGCCAAGAACAATATTATTTTCTTCTGCTACAAATGCCCACCAAACAGGGTTACTGCCAAATCCGCTTTCTTCAAAATGCTGTAATGTAACAGTTACTTCCAGCGGTGCTTTTTCATACACAGCAAGTTCGGTTACTAATTCAAGTAACCTGGGACAATCTTTTTTTTCTGCTCTTCTTATAATCATTCGTTCCTATTTTTTTCTTGTTGCTTTAAATGTTCCGTTAGGTTGAATAAAATACAATGCAGTTGTTTCTCCATTCGTATCTTTTTCAAATCTTACACTGAAGCCGCTCAGTATTTTAAAATTGAACAGATCTTTTTTAATGGGCAGCAATTCATAATCGGGCTGACCCGGAACCAGCACCATTAATGTTTTTTCGCCTTTGATATAAACCTTTGCCAGCATGCCCGGCAATTGATATTCGCCTACATATTTTTCAAGATCGGCTTTGCTTACTTCAATGGTTTCAATTTTCTTTTTAAACACGATGTCTTTTACTCCTGCCTGCATGGGTAATGATAACGATTCAATATCGCCTTTTACATTAATGCTGAACAAACCTTTCATCGCATCATTTTCATCTGCATCCATACCGTCATCAACAGGAATGAAATTAAAGTAATCGTAATGATAATGTTTTACTTTAAATGTTAATCCGTTGAATTTTGCAGTAAGCGTGTCTTTGTTTGATTCAATTAAAATTGTTCCGTAACCTTCATTGGTATAAGTACCGGTATAATCATTTATTCCATGCGATGGTTTTGTTCCAAGCTTACGTTGAGTACTATCGGCTTTAATGAGTTCTTTTGCCGCAGCAATATTTTTTTCATAAGCGGAACGTTGAATGTGCTGCCAGTCTTTATATTTCAAACCAAGAAGCCTGTCGGCAATGTTATTTCGGATAATGCCGGGAACAGCAGAGCCGTTCTGATTCACTGAAACAAAAATGCCGATACTGTCTGATGGAAAGAAACTGGTGCTTGTACTAAAGCCATCAATATTTCCTCCATGCTCAACACGGTAATGACCACGGTAATTTGCAAGAAACCAAGCAATACCATAATTACTAAAGAATACATCAGGTTGTTCTTTTGATGGTAACCCGGCACCGATAATCATTTGTGAACTGATAGCCTGGTTATAATAAGTTGCAGGTATAATTTCCTTGCCGTTAAACTTGCCTCCGTTAATCCACATCATTACCCAGTTAGCCATGTCTTTTGCATTGGAGTTAATTGCACCTGCAGGAGCAAACGCATCAATATTGGCAAATTTCATTTTCTTAATTGAGCCATCTTTTTCTTTATAGCCAAACGAATAATCATCTGCTTTTTCATAATCAATCATGGATGTGTTGCTCGATGTCATGCCAAGCGGAGTGAACAATTTTTCTCTGATTTGTTCTTCCCAGCTTTTTCCATAAATTTTCTGTGCAAGTACACCTTGTGCAAGAAACATAAAATTGTTGTATTGCCATGCCTGTCTTAGTGGTGCTGTTGGTTCAAAGAAACGTATGATGTATAATAAACTGTCACGGCTTGACTTTGCTCCGTACCACGCAAGATCATGACGGGGAAGACCTGTGCGGTGGCACATCATATCTCTTGTAGTAACATTGTTATTCAGTTCATCATTAATAAAACGAAGCTCGGGTAAGTATTGCGTAACGGGTTTATCAATATCAAGTTTCCCTTCTTTTATTGCAAAACTCAGTAATGATGAAGTAAATGCTTTGGTGCAACTGCCAATTGCAAACAACGTATTTTCAGTAGCCGGAATTTTGTTTTCATAGTCTTTATAACCAAATCCTTTGGTCATAAGTATTTTGTTTTTTTCAACTACTGCAACTGTAACACCGGCTGCATTCCACTCTTTTAAAACCCGGGTAATGAACGTGTCAATTCCTGCAAGACGTTTGTCTGTTGTTTGAGCATTCAGCATCTGCTGCAAAATGACCAGTAATGAAATCATGAAAATCTTTTTCATGTGGTTGTTTTTTATTGCCGGCGAGTTACCAAAAGATACCGGCGTTTAAAATTAAATTGTACTTAAGGCTTGTTCAAAATCTGCAATTAAATCTTTAATATCTTCTATTCCAACTGAAATACGCAATAAATTGTCAGGTGTGGGTGATGTTACGCCTTCAATTGAATTGCGATGTTCAATTAAACTTTCAACACCGCCAAGACTTGTTGCATGAGTAAATAATTTTAAAGATGATGCAAGTTTTAATGCAGTTGAACGATCACCTTTAACAAGAATCGACAGCATTCCTCCAAACCCATTGCTCATTTGTTTTGCTGCTATTTCATGTTGCGGATGCGAAGGCAGTCCGGGATATAAAACCCGCTCAATTTTTTCATTGCTTTCGAGATATTGTGCAAGTTGCATAGCATTGTTTGCATGTATGGGCATACGTGCAACAAAGGTTGTGAGGCTTCTGCACAGTAACCAGCAATCGAACGGTGAAGGAACTGCACCAGCCAGTTTCTGACTTGTTTTTATAAAAGTATAACGCTCATTATTCTCTTTAAAAATCAAGGCACCTCCAAGAATGTCACTGTGTCCGCCAAGATATTTGGTAGTTGAATGCAATACAATATCAACTCCCAGTTCAATTGGTCGTGTATAAAAAGGTGTTGCCCATGTATTATCTGCAACGGTAAAACAATCATGTTCCTTTGCAATTTCAACAGCGGCTGCAATATCTGTTACTTTGATTAATGGGTTTGACGGCGTTTCTATCCAAACTAATTTTGTATGAAGCTTAAAAGCTGCCTTGAGTTTGTTTAGATCGCACATGTCAACCAAACTATAGGTGAGGCCGAAACCTGAAAACATGCTGTCAAGAATACTTCGTACTGAAAAATAAGTGTCATCCGGCAGTATAATATGATCGCCGCTTTTCAAACTCTGAAAAACAGCAGTTGCTGCAGCAAGGCCCGATGAAAAACTTACACAAGCTGTGCCGTTTTCCATTTTTGCAAGTTTGCTTTCAAGCGAATGACGATTGGGGTTATCATACCTTGAATAGAGATACCCGCTGGGATAATTGATGCCATCTTCACCTCTTTCAAACGTTGTGGAAAGTACAATGGGCGACATTACTGCACCACTATTATCTTTTATATTGTCTTCGTGAATAATTCTTGTGGAAAATTCCATATAGCCGTTGATTTTAATAAAATTAAGTATTCCTGAAAGGAGTTGTTTGTTTACTTGATGAATGAATAAAATTATTGCACAGATGGCATTTTCTACGGCAATAAAAAAGCGATCTCTTTATAAGATCGCTTTGTAAATAATCTGTATCATTTTTTAATTCGAATCATAAGCCCACTTTACCCAAATTGCACCCCAGGTAAAACCTCCGCCAAAAGCTGCCAGAACAATATTGTCGCCTTTGTGCAGTTGTTTTTCCCATTCCCACAAACAAAGCGGAATGGTTGCTGCCGTGGTATTTCCATATTTCCCAATATTAATCATCACTTTTTCTTTTGGCAGCCCCATGCGGTTGGCGGTTGCATCAATAATACGCAGATTTGCCTGGTGTGGAACAAGCCATGAAATGTCTTCAGCTTTCAAATTATTTTTTTCCATTAATTCTGCACTCACATCAGCCATTCCTTTCACCGCAAACTTAAACACCTGCTGACCTTCCTGGTAAGCAAAATGTTCACGATTGGTAACGGTTTCAATTGATGCTGGTTTTAAACTTCCGCCCGCTTTCATGTGTAAAAAGTTTCTTCCGGCTCCGTCGGTTCGCAGAATGCTGTCCTGTATGCCATACCCTTCTTCATTTGCTTCAAGCAAAACACAGGCAGCACCGTCGCCAAACAACACACATGTATTACGATCGGTGTAATCAATAATTGAACTCATTTTATCTGCACCGGCTACTACGACTTTTTTATAACGTCCGGTTTCAATAAAAGAAGCTCCCGTACTCAAAGCAAATAAAAATCCGCTGCAGGCTGCGCTTAAATCAAAGCCCCACGCATTGCTTGCTCCAATTTTATCGCACACAATATTTGCTGTTGCCGGAAACACCATGTCAGGTGTTACAGTGGCTACAATTAAACAATCAATTTCTTTGGGATCAATACCACGCTTTTTGCAGAGATCAAGAACTGCAGGTGCAACCATATCAGAAGTTGCTAAACCTTCACCTTTTAAAATTCTTCTTTCAGAAATACCTGTTCTTGTGCGGATCCATTCATCGTTTGTATCAACCATTTTTTCGAGATCGAAATTCGTTAACCTGTCTTCCGGAACCCATCCTGCAACTGCAGTAATTGCAGCGGTAATTTTTTGGCTCATGTAAAAACTTTTATGCTGTCTGTATAAAAAATCGGCGCACGAAGATAAGAAATTGGCAGGTTTGAAGACAAAAGGCAAAAACGCAAAGAGAGGCGGCTTGGGAAAGAGTACTAAAAACTGCTATTTTCGTTACATGTTTGCATATCTGAAAGGAACATTTACGCTCAAAACTCCAACAGTTGTTCACATTGAAGCACATGGAGTTGGTTATGAAGTACAGGTTAGCCTTCATACTTACGGTAAAATTCAGCATTTAAAAGAAGGTGTTTTATTTACACATTTGCTGATAAGGGAAGATGCACATATTCTTTTTGGTTTTTTTGACCGCACAGAAAAAGAAGTGTTTCTACAGCTTTTAAGTGTAAGCGGAGTGGGGGCTGCCACAGCCCGTATGATGCTTTCTTCGCTTCAACCCGATGAAATTGTAAGGGCTATTCTTTCAGGAAATGAAGGGCTTTTGGAAAGTGTAAAAGGCATTGGCAAAAAAACTGCCCAGCGTATTGTACTCGAACTGCGTGATAAAATTTCAAAAACAGTTCCCGAAACGAATATTTCTGTTCTGAATCACAATAGTTTAGAGCAGGATGCGTTAACTGCTATGACAGCTTTAGGCATTGCCCGTAATGCAGCCGAATTGGCCATTAAAAAGGCTCTTCAGAGTAATAAAAACTATGAAGAAGTGCAAGAGCTGATAAAAGCAGCACTCAAATGCCTGTAAAACTGATAACAAAACCATTCGCTTAGAGAAATTGACCTCAATGTATCGCACCATACATGGTTTGCCCGCTGTGTTAGCTTTATTGTTTACATGTTTTTCGCTTGTAAGTAATGGAGGAACTGGTTCATTGAGTGATCAGAAAAGAGATTCTATCCCTGCAAGAGACAGTTTGCACTATCCTTTAACCGACCGCAGGGGAGATCGTTTTAATTATCCCAATAAAAACACGTTCGATTTACAACATCCTTCAAATTTCAAGGATTCTATTGCTTACGATCCGGCAACCAGGAGGTATTATATTTACGAAAAAATTGGCCGTAGCTGGTACCGCAAGCCTACCTATCTCACTTTTGATGAGATGGTTGAATACAAAGCACGCCAGGATGAACAGGAATATTTTCAGCGCCGTTTAAATACAACACTTAATCTTAACCGGAAAATAGAAGACCCCAAGCTGCAGGTAAGGCCTGGTTTCTTTAACCGTTTGTTCAGTAATACGGGTATTCCCAAAGTTGAAATTCGACCGCAGGGCGATGTTACCTTAACAGCAGGATATGTTGGCCAGAATATTAAAAACCCCACTTTGCCCGAACGTGCAAGAAAAAACGGTGGTTTTGATTTTGATATGAATGCCAATTTTGGATTGAATGCCAAGATTGGCGATAAACTTAATTTCCCGGTTACCTATAACACACTTGCCAACTTCCAGTTTGAAAATCAACTGAAGCTTGATTATACCGGTAACAACGATGCCATTATTAAAAAAATAGAAGCTGGTAATATTACATTTCCGGCTAAAGGAACATTAATGCCCGGAGCTTCGGCTTTGTTCGGTTTAAAAACAGAACTCCAGTTTGGCCGTTTGTATGTTACTACTGTGCTCGCAAATCAGAACTCAAGTAAGCAGCAGGTGCAGTTGTCGGGTGGTTCAGGATTACAGCAGTTCCAGGTTAAGGCAGATGAATATGAAGAAAACAGGCATTTCCTCTTAGCACAATACTTCCGTAATAATTATAATAAAAACATGAAGAACATTCCGGCTGTAACATCGCCGGTACAGATTCTTCGCATGGAAGTATGGGTAACAAACCGCACCGGAACAACAACTGAAAACCGAACAGTGGTTGCCCTGATGGATATTGGTGAATCTAAACCATATAATTCAAATGTCAATTCTCTCACATCGTCTGAATTACCGGCTAATGGTGCCAATGATCTTTACCAGCGTATTTTAAACGATGGTACAACCAGGGATCCTTCTATGGTAACAAACCGGCTCCAGAGTTTTGGGTTGAGTGCAGTGCAGGACTTTGAACGTACTTATGCAAGAAAATTAAGAGCTGAAGAATATTATTTCAATCCGCAGATTGGTTTCATATCTCTCAACACAACACTACAGGCCGATGAGGTGTTGGGTGTTGCATTTCAATATACAGTAAACGGCAAAGTGTACCAGGTGGGTGAATTTTCCAGTGATGTAACCCCCGATACATCTGCTTCAAACAGCGGCACACAAAAAGTGCTGTTTCTGAAAATGCTCAAAGCAACTTCTCAACGGCCCACCCTTCCAATATGGGGATTAATGATGAAGAATGTTTATTCAGTTGGTTATGGGCAATTGGAGAAAAAGGATTTTAAATTGAATATTCTTTACCAGGAACCTGGTGGTGGAGAAAAAAGATATATTTCTGAAGGAGAAGAAAAAGGAAGACCGCTTATTGAACTGGTAAACCTTGATCGTTTAAACAGCCAGAGCGATCCTCAGCCAGATGGTGTATTTGATTACGTGGAAGGTTATACAGTTATTTCTTCCATGAGCCGTATCATTTTCCCAACACTTGAACCTTTTGGAAAAGATCTGAATTACATTTTCCGTGGGGCCGATTCAATTACACTTCGCCAGAAATATTTATTCTATCCTTTGTACGATTCTATTAAATGGGTTGCACAGCAATCACCTCAATTAAACAGGTTTGTATTTACCGGTGCATCACGCAGTGCAGGCGGCAGTGGTGAAATTTCACTGGGTGCTTTTAATGTGCCGCAGGGTTCGGTAAAAGTTACAGCAGGCGGCCAGATACTTACAGAGAACGTAGATTATATTGTTGATTATAATCTTGGAACTGTAAAAATTATTAATCAGTCCATTATTAATTCAGGAATCCCGATCAGTGCCAGTTTTGAAAACAATGCAACGTATGGTTCTCAAAACCGAAACTTTATGGCACTTCGGCTCGATTACCGTGCAATAGAACGGCAGAACAAACAATTGAATATCGGAGCAGCAGTGATGCGTTTAGGTGAGCGGCCTTTCTTTACAAAAATGGGTTATGGCGATGATCCAATACGAAATACAATGATTGGAGGTGATGTAAATTACCGCAGCGACTGGAAACGTATGACGAAGTGGTTGGATGCATTGCCATTTTACAGTACGAGGCAGGCTTCAAACATTAATTTCTATGGCGAATTTGCAAAACTCATTCCAAGTACAGCCAAACAGATTCGTCCCGAAAAAAATGGTGGTGGCCTGGTTTACATTGATGATTTTGAAGGTACACGAAACGGTATTGATCTTCGTTTTCCGTTTATTTCATGGACACTTGCATCCACTCCTTATAAGGCAGAGGATCCGTTTGGAGTTGAGCTGTTTCCCGAAGCAGGTCTCAGCAATAATTTAGAATATGGTTACAACCGTGCAAAACTTGCATGGTATAATATTGAACCTGTATTGCAGCAACGTCGTGATCCGAATAACCCTTTAGGAAGCAATCTTGCAGAACTGTCTGATCCCCGTGTTCGTTTTGTAAACAGGCAGGAAATTTTTCCGCAGGTAACACCCGATCTCGGTCAGAACCAGTTAATCACTTTTGATCTTGCATTCTATCCCGGAGAACGTGGCCCTTATAACTACGATGCAAGAGGAGGAAGTATCAATCCTTTAAATGGCCGCCTGCTTAACCCAAAGAAACGATGGGGTGGCATTATGCGTGCTATTGACCAGATTGATTTCGAAACCAACAATATAGAGTTTATTGAAATGTGGGTGCAGGATCCGTTTATTCTGAATCCAACAAGCTCGGGTGGGCAGATGTATTTCAACATCGGAAATATATCAGAAGATATTCTGAAAGATGGTCGGCGTTTTTATGAAAACGGATTAAGCACTGTTCAGACTCCTGCTAAAGAAGATACAAGTAACTGGGCAAGGGTACCCCGTAATCCTATTCAGATTGCACGGGCATTTAGTAACATAGTTGAGGAAAGAGATCAGCAGGATGTTGGTTTTGACGGTCGTGCCGACTCTGCCGAGCAAAGAATATATGCCCCATTCCTGAATAGTATAAGTGCTGTAATCGGCACTGGTGCTGCTTATCAGAAATTACAAAAAGACCCCAGCAGCGATAACTATGTTCATTACAGGCAGGGCTACACTGCAGCCGATGGTATTCTTACCCGTTATAAAGATTATAATAATCCACAAGGTAACAGCCCTGTTGCAAACAATAGTGTTGAATATACATCTGCTGCAACACTTTATCCCGACAATGAAGACCTGAATAATGATAACACATTGAATGAAGTGGAGGAATACTTCCAGTATCATATCGATTTAAGATCGAAGAGTGATCCGCAGATGCAGGTTGGCCAGAATCATATTGCCGACAGGAGAGATGTGGACATCAAGCTGGCTGATGGTACAACAAGAAAAGAAACATGGTATCTTTTTCGGATTCCCGTAAGAGAATATGAACAGAAAGTTGGTAATATTCCCGACTTTAAATCCATCCGTTTTATGCGGATGTTTATGACTGGTTTTGAAGATAGCGTTGTTGTACGTTTTGGTAAGCTTGAACTGGTACGCAATATGTGGCGATCCTTTAACTATTCGTTAGATACAACAGGCACATATAAACCTTTACAGAACACTACACTCACATCGTTTAATGTTACTGCGGTTAATATTGAGGAAAATGACAAACGTATTCCTGTAAACTATGTAACTCCCCAGGGTATTGAAAGAGTGCAGCAGTTAAGCAATAACGGAGTGAACCTGCTGCAGAACGAAGCTTCATTAAGTCTTCAGGTTTGCGACCTGCAGGATGGTGATGGCCGGGCAGTGTATAAATCAACCAATTTTGATCTGCGTCAGTATAAACGTGTACGCATGTTTATGCATGCGGAGTCAAGCGGTAAAACAGATGTTTTAAAAGATAATGAACTGATGGCAGTGATCCGTTTTGGTACCGACTTTATCAGCAACTACTACGAAGTGCGTATGCCGCTGAAAGTTACCAAATGGGGATATTATGCTGCACCGGGTGTGAATGATACAACAAGTACACAATGGCCCAACAGCAACCAGTTCGATCTGAATCTGGAAGATCTTGTTCGTTTCAAACTGCGCCGTTCAGGTTCGGTAAATACAGTTTATTCTGAAGACAGAGGAAACGGTATCCGTTGGAGTGTAATGGGTAGTCCCAACATTGGTGAAATTAAAGGGTTCCTGATTGGTGTTGAAAACAACCCTAATGATAATACATCAAGCATTTGTGCTGAAGTATGGATGAATGAATTGCGTTTAAGTGGTCTTGATGAAAAAGGCGGATGGGCAGCAGTTGGAAGAATGGATGTACAACTGGCCGATCTTGGTACACTTTCTGTTTCAGGTGCTATGCATACTGCCGGTTTTGGTACAATTGAACAAAGAGTAAATGAACGCAGCCGTGAAACATTTACACAAATTGATGTGGCAACGAATCTGCAGCTTGGTAAACTGCTGCCAAAGAATGTGGGGATGGATATTCCGGTTTATGCAAGCTATTCACAAACAGTAATGAATCCTGAATATGATCCTTACGATCAGGATGTGAAACTGAAAGACAAGCTGAAAACTGTAAGCAACAAAGATTCTGTTAAGCAGATTGCGCAGGATTTTGCATCGGTAACAACAATTAATGTTACCAATATGCGTAAAAATAAAACCAATGGGAAACCTGCAAAAATTTACGATGTTTCAAACTTCGATGTAAGTTACTCTTATACAAAAACAGCCAAGCGTAGTCCGCTTATAGAAAATGATGTGGTGGAAAAACATTACGGTGGCCTTGGTTATAATTATGCTCCGCAGCCAAAATATTATGAGCCGTTTAAGAAACTTATTAAATACCGCAGCCCCTGGTGGAATATTGTTAAAGACATCAACTTTAACTACAGGCCCAACCTGTTAAGCTTCCGTGCCGATATTAACAGGCAGTTTGGTGCTGCCCGTGCAAGAGAGGTGGTTATTCCTGGCGTATCGCCAAGCTTGTATAAAATTCCTGAAACGTACGATAAGTATTTCGTGTTCGATCGTATATACAATATGCGTTGGGATATTACCCGTTCCATCAATATCGATTTCAGTGCAACCAATAATGCAAGAATTGATGAGCCTACCGGTCGTATTGATACAAAAGAAAAGAAAGATTCCATCAGGCGTAATTTATTCAGGGGTGGAAGAAATGTAATTTATAAGCAAACAGCCAACGCTTCGTATAATTTACCGCTGTCGAAAATTCCTGCACTCGACTGGACAAATGCAAGGTTCAACTATGCAACAACTTATAACTGGATTGGTGCTTCAAGGCTTGCAGTAAGCCTTGGCAACACAATTGAAAATTCGCAATCAAGAATATTTACAGGTCAGCTCGATTTCAACCGTCTTTACGAAAAATCAAGATTCCTCCGGTCGCTGCAAACTCAAACAGATAAAAACAAACAACCCGCACTTGCATCGCCCAACATCAAATTCAATCCAAAAGATACTGTTGGAAGAAGCAAGAAATATGTTGAACGTTTGTTCCGCAGGCTCAACAGGCTTGAAGCAAAAAAGGACAAAGGCATTCAGTACGATCCCGGTGATGCTGCGAAATTCTTTGGCCGTATTCTTACTTCAATCAAAACAATCAACATCAACTATAACGAAACGTTTAACTCACGTCTTCCAGGGTATGTTGACAGTACAAAAATTCTTGGGCAAAACTGGAAAACAAAAGCGCCAAGTCTTGGATATGTTTTTGGCCAGCAACCAACCAATGCGTGGTTAAACGAGGCCGCACGTAAAGGATGGATGACCAGAGATACCAATTTCAACTTCCTGTTTACACAAAGCTACAGGCAGGAGCTCAAGCTCGATGCAACAGTTGAACCATTCCGTGATTTTGTAATTGATCTCAACCTCAGCCGCTCCTTCAGCAAAAACTATTCGCAGTTGTTTAAGGATACTACTGGCAACGGCAAATTTGCTCATCTCAGCCCGCTGGCAAGTGGAGGTTTTGATATTACATTCATTTCTTTCCAAACAATGTTCCGTAAGTTTTCAGCAACAACACCGGGGCAATCATTCCTCGAATTTGAAGAAAACAGGAAAATCTTATCAAAACGTCTTGGCCAGGAAAATCCGTACAGTGGCGCACAATCGGGCAACGGTTATTACAAAGGTTATGGCCAGTATGCACAGGATGTGTTAATACCGTCATTCATTGCGGCATACACCAAACAGGATCCGCTTAAAGTGGGTTTAATTGATGAAAATAATAAACGTATTAACGATAATCCGTTTAAACGTTATATACCAAGACCCAACTGGCGGTTAACATACAACGGATTATCCAGGATTCCAGGGCTTGAAAAAATATTCACCAACTTCAGTATCAATCACAGCTACAGCAGTAACCTAAGCATGAATAATTTTACTTCAGCACTGTTGTATGCCGATCAGTTTGGATATGGATTCCCCTCGTTTATCGATACTGTATCCAACAACTTCGTGCCCTTTTTTGTTGTTCCTAACGTAACCATTACCGAAAGGTTTGGTCCATTGCTTGGTATTGATGTACAGTTTACCAACCAGCTCAACTTTAAAATTGATTATGGCCGCAGCCGCACCATCAGTTTAAGTTTAATCGATTACCAGGTAAGTGAAGTACGCAGTGTTGAAATTACAGTAGGCGCAGGATGGCGCAAACGTGGATTAAAACTGCCGTTTAAAATTCCGTTCAGCAAAAGCGATTCAAAAACACTGGCAAACGATCTCTCGTTCCGTTTCGATTTAACGTACAGAGATAATGCCACATCCAACAACATACTCGATCAGCGAAGCACCATACCAACCGGCGGACAAAAGATTCTCACCATCAATCCGTCAATTGATTATGTGCTCAACAACCGCATCCGTTTAAAACTCTACTTCGATCAAACAAGGGTAGTAGGTTACATTGCCACACCACCACCGGTAGTAAACACAAAAGCCGGCATACAGGTTAACATCAGTTTAGCGCAGTAAAATAAAAAGGAAATAATGTAGCAGAAGCCAGTGCTGCAATTGAGCTTTCGTTGTGTCACTCACTTGTGCGGTTGGTAATTCAATGCAGGAGATTTGAAAAAAGTTTAGTCAATTATTTTTTAGAAGCTCTAAAAAGAATGACCAACTAAGTTGCTTTTTTGAACTGCTATGCATTGCAGCAGGCGGGATATTTTATATTGTCACGACTGTGAACAACTGCCGACTTATATTTTGTTGAAATTAAAAACCAATGCTCAAAGATGTTTGCTCAGTCCAGACAAATGCACAGTGATGCAAACTGCTGAAATTTCAATGTCCTGCACTGTTTGCTGCAATACTTTTATTAAGCCCGTTATTTTATTTCGGAAGCATATACTCCTCAGGAAGATTTTTCAAAATTAATCTAAATAACGGGGATGATAATTTCATGATATAAGCTGCAATTATAAATGATATGATTATTGTTAAGAAGGTAAGAGTTTTTCTTTTGTTCTTGAAACGCTTCAATATCCATTTTGGGTAAAGCCAAATAAATAATCGCATAATAAAATAAGCTAAGCCTATTAATAATATGAAGACTCCTGACAAATATAAAAGCGGTGAAAAAGCAACTGAAAAGAAAATAATCAATCCAAGCTCTATTGTACAGCTACAAAAATAAAATATGTCATATTTTTTAGAGCCATTGTTAGAATCTAATGCAAAAACTATTAATTCAAACCAAACAAATAATGAAAGAAAAAAAATGTCGGCAATAAAAATGATGCAGCGGTTTTATGAGGAATTGTAGATGAGTAAATGAATAATGCATTAAAAATGCCAAAAATCGTTATAAGATTTGTGCTTTTGTCTAAGAAATCTTTAAACGGAATTCCTTGTTTATTTTGATTTGTATCCATGGTCTTGAAATTGCGGCTAACACATAAATATACGCCGTATTAACCTTTCATGTCAAAAATGTAAACTTTGATTTTCTACGCCTTTGTTGGTCGCCTGACCAACAAGAACTAACTGGTTGCAAAATTTACCTTTTAGATACACGCATTGGTTTTCTTATCGATTGCTGTCCTAATCACCCAAAATTGTTACAATCATTCAATGCATAAAACAAAATCAAACTGTCGCACCTAACCTGCACAAGTAAATCCAAAAGCACTTCATCACTCTGCAATATCGCTTAATCAAGAAGCCATCCGATTCATTCCCTGCCCGTCTGGCCAAGCGGGGAAATCGGGGCATCCTTCTTTCTCCTGAGTTTATCGAAGGATTGGCAAGTGTCGGGGCAAAAAGAAAAAAACGCCTTTGCCGAAAATAAAACTGCAATAACTTAATCATTAACAAATAGTTGAAAGCTGCATTGTTAATTTGAATAACATATAAGCTGTATTATTCCGCACATCCTATATCCTTCAACTTCCTTATTTTTGGCGCCAATTAAGATAATGTATATGAGTCATCAGTTACTGAAAGGGAAAAAAGGAATCATTTTTGGCGCTCTGGACGAAAAATCCATTGCGTGGAAAACAGCATTAAAATGTTATGAGGAAGGCGCACAAATAGTGCTCACCAATGCTCCGGTAGCATTGCGTATGGGTGAAATTAATAAGTTGTCTGAACTGTGTGGCAATGCCCCGGTAATAGGTGCCGATGTAACAAATATGGACGATCTGAATGAACTCTTTCAAAAATCTATGGAACATTTTGGCGGTAAGGTCGATTTTATACTTCATTCAATTGGCATGAGCTTAAATGTGCGTAAAGGAAAGCATTATACAGAAATTGATTATGACTGGAATGCAAGAACACTTGATATTTCAGCCATGAGCCTGCACCGTGTATTACGCACCGCATGGGATTTAGATGCAATTAGCGACTGGGGTAGCGTGGTGGCACTCACATATATCGCTGCTCAACGTGTTTTCCCCGATTATAACGAAATGGCCGATGCAAAATCGCTGCTCGAAAGCGTTGCCCGAAGCTTTGGTTTTCATTATGGCGATAAAAAGAAAGTGAGGGTAAATACTATTTCACAATCGCCCACAAGAACTACTGCAGGTAGCGGTGTGAAAGGGTTCGACGGGTTTATTGATTATGCCGAAAAAATGAGCCCTCTTGGCAATGCAAGCGCTGAAGATTGTGCAAATTATATTGCAGTCATGTTCAGCGATCTTACACGTATGGTTACCATGCAGAATCTGTTTCACGATGGAGGCTTCAGCTATACAGGTGTAACACTTGGCGTAATTGAGCAAATGGGAAAGTAAGTAATAAGTAATAGGTTACAGGTTGTAAGTATGTTTTTATGAACCATTAACCATCAACTAAAAACATGAATTGGGTAGAAGCATTTGGATTGTTCGGGTCTTTTCTCAGCAGCATTACATTTATTCCGCAGGTGTATAAAGCCTGGCAAAGCAAAAGTGTAGGCGATCTTAGTATCTATACAGTTTTGATTGTTACGTTAAGTACTGTTGTTTGGCTGGTTTACGGAATATTCAATAATCCGTTTTTAATGCCGGTGGTATTGTGTAACGGGTTTATTTTCTTACTGTCGCTCGTACTGCTGTATTTCAAACTTACGTTCAAAAAATAATACAGGTATTGCAGAACATTTAAAGCTGTACAAAAAAGAAATCCCGGTTACACACCGGGATTTAGTTTTTTTGTTGTGATTACTGTGTAAAAGCAATAGCTTTTAATATTCATCTTCGTTAAAGAAGAAGTCTTCCTGGCTGGGATAATCGGGCCAGATGTCGTCAATACTTTCGTAGATTTCACCTTCATCGTCCAATTCCTGAAGGTTTTCTACAACCTCAATAGGAGCACCACTGCGGATAGAATAATCAATTAATTCATCCTTGGTTGCAGGCCAGGGAGCGTCTTCGAGATACGATGCTAATTCTAATGTCCAGAACATGTGTTACCCTTTAATTTTCCGCAAAAGTAACTTTCTTGGCGAAATAACCAAATCTGCTTTGTTAAGAGTGTGAATAACGCAGGCTTGCCTTATAAAACTCTTATTTGGTACTACGGCTCAATATCTTAGGTTTGTAATACGGAAACATTACACATGCTTACTTGTAAACAGATAACAAAGAAATATGGCAGCCTGGAAGTGCTGAAAGGAGTGGATTTGGACATAGCCAAGGGCGAGATAGTAAGCCTGGTGGGCAGCAGCGGTGCAGGCAAAAGTACCTTACTGCACATTCTGGGCACGCTTGATGAAGCCGATTCTGGCGAAGTTTGGCTGAACGGAGTGCAGGTAAACGGGCTTAAAGGAAGGCAACTGGCAAATTTCAGAAACACACACATCGGTTTTGTGTTTCAGTTTCACCATTTACTCCCTGAGTTTACTGCGTTAGAAAATGTTTGTATTCCAGGATGGCTGGGTAACAGGAAAAAAGCGGAGGTGGAAAAAAAAGCAACTGAATTGCTGGCGCTTCTTGGCTTGCAGGAACGCATGGAAAACAAACCTGCGGCAATGAGTGGTGGCGAGCAGCAGCGTGTGGCAGTAGCAAGGGCATTAATTAATAATCCGGATATTATTATGGCAGATGAGCCAACAGGTAATCTCGACAGTAACAATGCCCGGGAGCTTCACCAATTATTTTTTGATTTGAGAAAACAGTTTGATCAGACATTCCTGATTGTAACACACAACGAAGAACTGGCCGCCCAATGCGACCGTACTGTACATATGAAAGATGGGAGGATTGTTTAGACGAATAAGGAAATTATTGCAGCGCAATTTACATTCTTGGTTTCCATTTCACTTCTTCGGCTCCAAGCAAATGACCTGTATATCGGGCAAGTACAAAAAGATAATCACTTAAACGGTTGAGATATTGAATAACTAACTGGTCAACGAACATGTGCTCTTCTTTCATGTGTACACATATGCGTTCGCATCGCCTGCAAACACATCGTGCAATATGAGTATTGCTCACAGATATATGACCACCGGGGAGGATGAACGATTTCATTTCGGGTAATACCTCATTCATTGCATCTATTTCCTGCTCAAGGAAAAGAATATCATCTTCTTTTAAATCAGGAATTTTCATGCGGGGTTCTTTTTCAGGATCGCAGGCCAGCGATGAACCAATTGTAAATAAACGGTCCTGTATTTCTTTCAATGCCTGTTTTGAACGTTTGTCGTTCATCTGGTCGTTTAACAAGCCAATCCATGAATTCAGTTCATCAACTGTACCATAGCTTTCAATACGCAAATGACTTTTTGGAACTTTTGTTCCACCAATTAAACTTGTCTCACCCTTGTCGCCTGTTTTGGTGTAAATTTTTAATGCCATAACTGAAGTAAAGTATGTAAGACAAATGTAACAGTGAAAAGTTTGAAAATAAAAAAGAGAGTGTACACTCTCTTTCTAACAATTGCAAAAAATCAATTTATCAGGATTCTGAAACAATTTCATGTTTTTGCTTATCGCTTTCAATTAAACCATCACGCAAACGAACAACTCGTTGGGCATAATGAGCAATATCTTCTTCGTGCGTAACCAACACAACTGTATTGCCCTGATTGTGAATATCGCTGATGAGGTTCATAATTTCAACCGAAGTTTTGGTGTCAAGGTTACCGGTAGGCTCATCGGCAAGAATAATGGCAGGGTTATTTACCAAAGCACGGGCAATAGCTACACGCTGAATCTGTCCGCCACTTAATTCATTTGGTTTATGATGATGCCTGTCTTCAAGGTTCACTTTGGTAAGCATTTCCATTGCCCGTTCATTTCGTTCCTTTTTTGGAACCCCCGCATAGATAAGCGGCAGTGCTACATTTTCAAGTGCTGATAAACGGGGAAGCAGGTTAAACTGCTGGAATACGAACCCGATTTCCTTGTTACGGATTTCGGCCAGGTCGTTATCATTCATCTTGCTCACATCTTTTCCATTCAGTACGTACCTTCCGCTGGTAAGCGTATCAAGGCAGCCGAGTATGTTCATGAGTGTGCTTTTGCCTGAACCTGAGGGCCCCATCAAAGCAACAAATTCATTTTTATAAATATCAAGATCAATTCCTTTTAAAACGGGAAGTTCCTGTTTTCCGAGGTAGTAGCTTTTGCGCAGCTCATCAAGATGAATGACAGATTGCATAGTGTGTAATTGCTGAATTATTTTTTAATCACTTTTGGAACCATGAAAAATGCTTCGTTTTTTAAAGTTGCATTTTCAAGCGCTTCTTTTCTTGTTACAGAACCTTTTATTTCATCATCACGAAGCACATTGATTTCTTCAGTTAAATGCATTAAAGGTTCAATGCCGGTTGTATCCAGTTCCTGTAGTTTTTCAATAAAGCCAATCAGTTCTTTCATATCACTCTGGAGTTTGTCTTTTTCCTCTGGCTTTATTTCCAGTCTTGCAAGGAGGCTTAATTTGTCAATCAGTTCGTAGTTTACTTCCATTTTTCAAAAATACTGATTCAGATGTATTATTCCGAAAATACAGCGTTTTCTACATAAACGGCGACCAGTTATTTAGCTGACACTTTTTCGTTTAAATCTTTAAGCAGCTCAAGCTGTTTTAGCTGTATTTCATAGAGTGTTTTAACCTGTTCTTCAATTAAAAGATCGATTTTCTGATGCAGACTCCTGATTTCAAGCTCGGCTTTCAGGTTTATCATGTAGTCGTTCTGTGCCCTTTGCCTGTCTTTTTCTTCCTGTCTGTTCTGGCTCATCATAATAACAGGAGCTTGAAATGCAGCTATGCAGGAGAGAACAAGGTTCATTAAGATAAAAGGGAATGGATCAAACTGTTTGCCTGCGGGCAATAATGAGTTAATTATAATCCAGATGAAGAGAACAACTGAAAAAAGAATAATAAACATCCAACTGCCGCCAAACCGGGCAATTTTATCTGATAATTTTTGCCCTCTTGTAAGCATTTCTGCAGGTGGATGCAAAAGGTTATCCATGATAAGATCTTCGTCTTTCATGGTTTGTTCTACAACAGTATGCAGTTTTGTTAGCTGATTTGATTCAACTTCAAGCAGTTCTTTAATGTCTCTTGTATCCATATAAAAATTTTATAGTAACGTCCCTTTAAGAAAAATAAAAGCCATTGAGAAATAAATTACAAGTCCCGTTACATCAACCAATGTTGCAACAAAAGGTGCCGAAGAAACGGCAGGATCGGCTCCAAGTTTTTTGAGCAGTAGAGGAAGCATTGATCCGCTTAAAGTTCCCCAGAGTACAACACCAATTAATGAGCACCCAACGGTAAAACCAATAAATTCCCAATGTGTTCCATATAAATGGGGGCTGATGGAATGCCATACAGCAATTCTGATAAAACCAATAATGCCTAACGCAGTTCCCAAAAGAAGCCCTTGTAAAATTTCACGACGCATTACTCGCCACCAATCTGCCAATGTAACTTCGCCCACAGCCATTGCCTGAATTACAAGAGTTGAAGCCTGCGAACCGCTGTTGCCTCCGCTGGAAATAATAAGCGGAACAAACAATGCCAGTACAACAGCTTTTGCAATTTCATCTTCAAAAAAAGCCATCGCAGAAGCAGTAAGCAATTCACCAAGGAACAAAGCCACAAGCCACACAACTCTTTTTTTGAATAATTTAAAAGCAGGCGTATCTAAGTAAGGTTCATCCAATGCTTCTGTACCACCCATCAATTGCATATCTTCACTGAATTCTTCATTGGCAACCCATAATACGTCGTCAATAGTTACTATTCCTAACAATTTATTTGAGTTACTTACAACAGGCAATGCATCTCTGTTATTCATTCTGAATGCTTCGTTGGCTGTTTCCTGATCATCAAAAACATTCAGTGTTACAAATCGTCCATCAATCAGCTCCTCCACTTTTTTGTCGGGAGAGGCAAGAATAATATCCCTGATGCGTATATCATCTACAAATTCTCCTTTTTGATTAATGACATATAAAACATTGATTGTTTCACTGTCTTTTCCGTATTTTCTGATTGTTTCAAAAACTTCTTCAACTGTATTTTCGGGATAGATATATACATAATCGGGTGTCATTAAACGGCCAATACTGTTTTCAGGATAGCCAAGAAGAGATAAAGTAACTTTTCGTTCTTCAGGGTTTAGCAGTTTTATAAGCTCACGAACAACATTGCCCCGCAATTCTTCCAGAAATGATGTTCGGTCGTCGGCCGGCAGTTCATTCAGCAGCTCGGCTGTTTTAAAAGGAGGCAGTTCCTTAATTATTTTTTTCTGCGTAAACAAATCCAGAATCTTAAAAACGCTTGCAGCCCTGTGTATGCTCATATTTGCCAGTATCTGGCTTTGATGTTCGGGGTATTCATCTACAAGGTCGGCTACTTCACTGATGTTTTGTTTATTCAGAAGATCCTGCATTTCAAGTTTGTTTTCACGCTCAAGCAGTTTTTCAAACTGCTCACTCAGGGTTTCTTCTTTTTCTAATTCAAAATCCATTGTCAACTAATTTGGCTAAAGTTAGTTTCTTTGATGGAAAATAAAATGTGAATAGTAGCATGCGGCTGCCCCAATTATATATCGACCATACAGAAAACAAAGGCAGAGGTGTTTTTACCAATTACGAAATTGAAGCGGGTGATATAATTGAAATTGCTCCGGTTGTTGTGATGAGTGGTGAGGATAGAAAGTTGTTAGATCAAACCCTTTTGCATGATTATATTTTTGAATGGGGTGGCGAAAAAAAACAGTGTGCAATGGCGCTTGGATGGATTTCTGTGTACAATCATTCGTATGAGAGCAACAGTGAATATTATATGGATTTTGAAGAAGAAGCAATGTTTATTAAAGCTGTTAGAAATATCAGGGCAGGCGAAGAAGTAACGATAAATTACAACGGAAACTGGAATGATAAGAAGCCTGTTTGGTTTGATGTAAATGATTGAATATCTGTTAATAATGCCTGCGAAGGATTACTATAAAATTAATATTGGTAAACAGTTGCATCAGGGATTTGCAAAATGTATTTTTACGACAGTATTAAACCAATCTCCCTCCTGAAAATCAGAATTTAATTCCATTCATCTGAAGAGTCAGTTTGTTAAGTTTTATTTACTAAAGTATCATTAAACCAATTTTCCCCTGAAAAGCTAACCTTTAAATTTCCTCCACCTACGGAAACCAGTTAACAAAAAATATTTTCTTATGATTAGAAATGTACTCTTGTTGCTGGTGTTATTAATTTGTATTGAAAATTCTTTGTATGCGCAAGGCGAAATTTATGGCAATGCTTTTTGGCAAAGTGCGAACAATAGAATAGTTATCAGATTAGCATTACGTAATAAAACTGGTTCCAGTTCAGGCCAGATGCAGTTTGTGGGGATGCGTTTTGGAGTACAATTTAATAATGCAAAAGTTACTTATGCCGGTTATCAAAGCTATATGCCGGGATTAAGTGCGCCTGATTATTTTTCAACTATAGGACCAGATACCGACCCCGCAGCCGCAAATATTGGTGTTGAGTCGACTCCCAGCAGATCAGCGGCTATTGGATCAACCGGGCAAAACAAAATATTGCAATGCCGGTATATTAACCTTTCAACGAATGTCTGCACAAATGCTGTATCGATTCCACAGGGAACTTCGGCCGTAATGATAGATATATTTTTTACACTTGTTTCGCCTGCGCAGCCATCAGATTATCATCTCAATGATCCCAATTATGGTTTTGGTGATTCGGAATTTATTGCACAATTTTTTACGAAAGATAATGGAGGGCTTAATGGTGTTTTAACTGATGCCTACAAAGAAATTGCCATTGTTATTATTCGGCAGGGGCAACTTCCTTATCAACCATTTGATGCCAGTAATTGCACTAATCAGAATTTTTCTCCAATTGCATTGAGTAATGCAGACATTAATTTTGTTAATCCGATTAATGGAATACTTCCCGGCACTGTTAGTAATATGAAGCTTGAAAAAAAGGCAGACGATGTGGCTGTTAATTGGGAAGCAAACAATAATGACCTTGTAGATCATTATGAAATAGAACGAAAACAGGGCAATGGTATATTTAAAATGGTGGGTATGGTTATGAGTGATAATTCTCAGAAGAGAATACAGCTTGAGTATAAAGACAAAAATGTGCCGGGTAATGAAAATTTATATTACAGGATTAAAATTCTGGGTACAGATAATGCTGTAACATATAGCGATATTAAATTAATCCGGCCTGAAAATGCTCAGAGTAATACAATTGTAATGTATCCCAACCCGGCAAAGGATTTTGTTAATATGAGGCTGGTTAATGCAACGGGAAATTATATATACAAAGTTTACAGCAGCGATGGCAGAGTGATAATGAACGGTTCCGTTACATCATCTAATCCGCAAATAAATACTTCACAACTGAAAGCCGGTTCTTATTTTGTTGATTTATACCATCCTCAAAGTGGGATAAGGTACTCCTCTCAGTTTAAAAAACAATGATTTAGTGTATAAATAATGGCGAAAACAGAAGGGGCTGATTCGTTCGGCCCCTTTTACTTTAAATTTTGAAATTGTTATTTTTGCCGATATTCATTACCTCACTTTTGCGAATTAAACAAGGTTGAAATTTTTTGAAAAAAGTAGTATTGGTTTTTCTGTGTGTGCTTATTGCTGTTGGGCCAATTTTTGCCCGCATGAATGATATACATATTAAGGACACCACAAATAACATCCTCGGAAGAGTTTCGGTTACTGATTGCAATGATCATGTATTAGTGCAATGGTCGGTTTCTGATAATCTTATTACCGACCATTTTGAAATAGAAAGGATGGATGTAAACGGTATGTTCAAAACGGTTGCATTAGTTCTTGCCGATAATAAAGAAGAAACAGAGCAATACATATATAAAGACAAAATTACTCTCCGTGATCTGTTTCTATTCTATCGGGTGAGAGCTGTTACAAACAAAGGGGAAGTTTTTTCAAGTATTATTACACCTTTGAGTTTAAAATCAGCAGGCAATAATCTCACAGTGGTTCATTTCAACTATTCCACAAATAAGTTGAAATTTCACCTTCCCTTTCATACTGGAAGTTATGTTTGTCGTTTTTATAATATTGTTGGAAAGATGGTAAAGTCAAAAACAGTTCACGCATCTTTCAACAACATCCTTATTAATGACTTGAAAAAAGGCAACTATTTTCTTGAAATTTATCACCCTCAAACAGGGAAGCGATATTATGCAAATTTCGAAAAATAATTTTTACCATCCAATACCGTAATCTTCTCCATGATTACTGCTGCCACCCCAGAAACTGCCATGCTTCCAATCGAAGTAAATAGCATTAATAGGTCCGCTTGTTCTGTCGTCAAACGAAAGTATATAGCCCATTTTTTTCAGATCGTTTCTTACTTGTTCAGTTGTGTTGTCGTTCAGCAAAAGATTACCGGGTCTGGGCATTCTGTCTTGAACTTTTGTGCCACCAAGAGAAAGCCACAGTTGATTTGTATTAATGTTTGCAGCCTCACAGGCTTGTTGAACCGTCATTCCAAATTCAACAATGTTTAAAAAGAACTGAAGTAAATTTTGGTCTTGTGTATCGCCACCCTGTACAGCAAAAGATAAAAATGGTTTACCATCTTTCAAGGCAAGTGTAGGGGTTAGTGTAACTCTCGGACGTTTGCCGGGTTCAATTACGTTAAAGGGATTTAATGTTGAATCTAAAACAAAACTTTGCAACCGCTGACTCATTCCAATACCGGTATTACCGGCAATGCAGGCTGGCATCCAACCACCAGAAGGTGTGATTGAAACCACCCAACCTTCTGCATCGGCAGCTTCAACTGAGGTGGTGCCTCGCCACAAGCGATCCATATAATCGGCATCAACTGATGCAACACTGTTATTTCTTACATCATGTGCAGGTGCAAAATTGGAGCGTTTGCTTTTTGTTGTATCAAAAGTGAATCCTCTTTTCTTCAGAATATCAAAATATGGATTTGTTTTTCCTTCAAAAGGATATGGATCACCGGGGCCAATATTTGGATCATTTTTATCCGGGGATATAAGTGATGCACGTTGTTTTGCATATTCTTTACTTAACAAACCCTTCATTGGTTCTGCTGGAGCAAAGTATGGATCGCCATAATAAAAATCACGATCAGCAAATGCAAGACTCATTGTTTGGTAAAGTGTATGAATATAATTTGTGCTGTTATAGCCCATCGCTTTCAAATCAAAATTTTCAAGTATGTTGAGCGATTGCAGGAAAGCTGGGCCTTGTGTCCATTGTTGTAATTTATAGACCTCAATGCCTTTATAGTTTACATGCATTGGTTCTTCTTCAATGGGTTTCCAGTTGGCTAAATCTTTCATTGTAATTAATCCACCTTGTTCCTGGCAACCACGAACAAATTCCTGTGCCACATCTCCTTTGTAAAAGCGATTATATGCTGCCATAATTGCTTCTTTGCGGTTTTTCCCTTTTTTCAATGCCTGTTGTTCAGCTTCAACTAATTTGGTAAGTGTGTTTAATAAATCTTTCTGAACAAAAATTTCTCCCGCTTCTGGTGCTTCTCTTTTTTCACCTGCATGGGGAAGAAAAATTTTGGTACTGTATGGCCACTGTTTGATCATTTTCTTTCCACGTTCCATGCTGTTGGCGGTTTGCGCTTCTATTGGATAACCTGATGCAAGTTGGATACAAGGCGCAAGCACTTCTTTTAAACTCATTGTTCCATAATTGGCAAGCATCAAACAAAGTCCGCCAAATGTTCCTGGTGTTACGGCTGCTAACGGACCGTATTCTGGCGGAAAATCATATCCCTTGCTTTTGAAATATTCTACAGTTGCTCCGGTAGGAGCAACACCAAGTGCATTAATGGCAATTACTTTTTTTGTTTTTGGATTGAAGATGAGAGCCTGAGTTTCTCCGCCCCAGCTTAATACATCCCACATGGTACAGGTTGATGCCAGCATTGCGCAGGCAGCATCAACAGCATTTCCTCCTTTTTGAAAAATCATGGAACCTGCAGTTGCTGCAAGAGGTTTTCCTGTAATAGCCATCCAGTTTTTTCCATGTAATGGGGGCTTTTGTGTTTGTTGTGCTGTTGATATAAGTGTGATTGAAATAACTATAAGGACAAATAAAACTCTTCTCATAATACAGTTTTTACTGTTTAAAGTTACGGATTGGGAGTTGCTTTTATCAACGTTTGTATAAGTGGCAGATTAACCTTAATAAAGTGTAAATGTTATAAAAAAAGAGGCTGCAAACGCAGCCTCTTTTTTAAAAGCAGGATAAATAATTATACATGGCCTTCAGCAAGCATTGCATCAGCAACACGTACAAAGCCGGCAATATTTGCACCTTTTACATAGTCAATAGTTCCATCTTCTTTTTTACCATATTTCACACATTGCTCATGAATATTTTTCATGATTGTGCGGAGTTTATTTTCAACTTCTTCTCTTGTCCACGAAAGACGGATTGAGTTTTGCGACATTTCGAGACCGGATGTTGCAACACCCCCTGCATTCGCTGCTTTACCAGGAGCATAGAGAATACCATTTTCCTGCAATACTTCAATAGCTTCAGGAGTTGTTGGCATATTTGCGCCTTCGGCCACCATTTTACAGCCATTTTTCACCAGCAGTTTTGCATCATTCTCGTCCAGTTCATTCTGAACGGCACAAGGCAATGCAATATCGCAAGGAATTTTCCAGGGTCTTTCACCTGCATAATATGGAACACCATATTTTTCAGCATATTCAGAAATGCGGCCACGTTTTTCATTCTTCAGTTCAAGAATGAATTCCAGTTTTTCATTAGTAATACCATCGGGGTCATAAATAAAACCATCACTGTCTGATGCTGTTAATGGAATACCGCCTAATGCAATAACTTTTTCAATGGCATATTGAGCAACATTACCGCTTCCCGAAACAACCACTTTTTTATCTTTCATTGTTTCGCCAATCGTTTCAAGCATTTCTTCAACAAAAAACAGTAATCCGTAGCCTGTAGCTTCAGGGCGTATAAGACTGCCACCATAAGTATAACCTTTGCCGGTTAAAACTCCGGTGAACTCGTTTGTAAGGCGTTTATATTGTCCAAACAAGTAACCAATTTCTCTTGCACCTACGCCAATATCACCGGCGGGAACATCGGTATCTTTACCAATATAGCGGTGAAGTTCGGTCATAAAACTCTGGCAAAAGCGCATTACTTCTGCATCAGATTTTCCTTTGGGATCAAAATCAGAGCCGCCTTTACCGCCACCCATTGGAAGGGTTGTTAATGAGTTTTTGAATACCTGTTCAAATGCAAGAAATTTTAAAATACTCAGCGTAACATTCGGGTGAAACCGTAACCCACCTTTATAGGGCCCTATAGCATTGTTCATCTGAACTCTGTAACCACGATTTACTCTGTAGTTCCCTTTATCATCCATCCATGGCACACGGAAAATGACAGATCTTTCGGGCTCAATCATACGTTCTAGAATATTTGCTTTCTGATATTCGGGGTGTTCTTCAACATAAGGGAGAACAGAACGAACTACCTCAAAAACTGCCTGTTGGTATTCGGCTTGAGCCGGGTTGCGTTTTACCACCAATTCCATGAATTTTTCTAAACTTTTAGATGTTGTTGCTATCATATAGCAAAATTTTAATGTGAAGCAATCGATTTTTTCTTTCAATAGATCGGGAAAAAATTATAACTGTTAAAAGTATAACTATCGTTCGTTATTGAAAATGAGATTAGTCAGTAATTGAGCTGCTTAAAGTTTCAAAAAAATGATTGCTCCAGAAGTAACGTCTTACAAACAATAAAAAATCCCGCCATCAGGCGGGATTTATCTTGATTGTAATTAGTTGGAACTTAGCCTTTGGCAAATTCAGAACGGATCACATTTAAAGCACCGCCTGCTTTGAACCATTCAATCTGCTGCTCATTATAGCTGTGGTTAACAGTGATGGTTTCATTGCTGCCGTCTTTATGATTAAGTACCAATTGTAATTGTTTACCTGGTGTGAATGTAATTAATCCTTCCACATCAATGGTGTCATCTTCAAGAATCTTATCGTAATCTTCTTTGTTAGCAAAGGTTAATGCCAACATACCCTGTTTTTTCAGGTTTGTTTCGTGGATACGTGCAAATGATTTTACAAGCACCACACGTACACCAAGATGACGTGGTTCCATTGCCGCATGTTCACGGCTTGAACCTTCACCATAGTTTTCATCACCTACAACAATTGATCCCACGCCTGCAGCTTTGTAGGCACGTTGTGTTGCAGGAACAGCACCATATTCACCTGTGAGCTGGTTCTTAACATTATCAGTTTTTTCGTTGAAGAAATTTACAGCACCAATCAGCATATTGTTACTGATATTATCAAGGTGTCCACGGAATTTCAACCAAGGACCAGCCATTGATATATGATCGGTTGTACATTTTCCTTTTGCTTTAATAAGGAGTTTTAACCCTTTCAGATCGGTTCCTTCCCATGGGGCAAAAGAATAAAGAAGTTGTAAGCGTTTGCTGTCGGGTTTTACATCAATTATAACACCACTGCCATCTTCAGCAGGAGCCTGGTAGCCGGCATCTTCAACAGCAAAACCTTTTGTTGGTAATTCATCACCACTTGGAGGATCGAGTTTTACCTGCTCACCTTTTTCGTTTGTAAGTGTATCAGTAACGGGATTAAATGTAAGATCGCCAGCAATAGCCAACGCAGTTACTAATTCAGGACTTGCAACAAACGCCATTGTGTTGGGGTTACCATCGGCTCGTTTGGCAAAGTTGCGGTTGAATGAATGAACGATGGTGTTTTTTTCCTGCTTTTCAGCACCCATACGATCCCACATACCAATACAAGGCCCGCAGGCATTTGCAAATACAGTAGCACCAATTTTTTCAAAAGCGCTTAAATAGCCATCACGCTCAATTGTATAGCGAACCAATTCACTTCCAGGAGTGATTGTAAATTCAGCTTTTGTTTTCAAACCTTTTTCAGCAACCTGTTTTGCAAGGCTCACCGCACGGCTGATATCTTCATAAGACGAGTTCGTGCAACTGCCAATCAAGCCAACTTCAACCTTTGTTGGCCATCCGTTTTTAGCAGCAGCTTCTTTCATTTGGGAAATTGGTGTAGCTAAATCAGGAGTGAAAGGTCCGTTTAAGTGTGGTTCCAGTTCACTCAGGTTAATTTCAATTACTTTATCGAAATACTTTTCAGGATTTGCATAAACATCTGCATCGCCTGTTAAATATTCTTTAATCGCATCAGCCGCATCAGCTACTTCAGCACGGCCGGTAGCTTTCAGGTAACGGCTCATGCTTTCATCATAACCAAATGTTGAAGTTGTTGCACCAATTTCGGCACCCATATTACAAATAGTGCCTTTGCCGGTACAACTCATGCTTGTTGCGCCTTCGCCAAAATATTCAACAATTGCATTGGTGCCACCTTTTACGGTAAGGATACCTGCAACTTTTAAAATCACATCTTTAGGAGCTGTCCAGCCATTGAGTTTACCGGTGAGTTTAACACCAATGAGTTTTGGCATCAATAATTCCCAGCTTAAACCAGCCATTACATCACACGCATCTGCACCGCCAACGCCAATAGCAATCATACCTAAACCACCTGCATTTACAGTGTGGCTGTCGGTACCGATCATCATACCACCGGGGAAGGCATAGTTTTCCAATACCACTTGGTGAATAATACCAGCACCGGGTTTCCAGAAGCCAATGCCATATTTATTTGAGATTGAAGAAAGGAAGTTGTACACCTCTTCATTATCGGTAACAGCTTTCACCAAATCCTGTTTACCTTCATTTTTTGCAACAATGAGGTGATCGCAATGAACCGTAGAAGGAACTGCTACTTTTTTACGACCTGTTGTATCAAACTGTAACAAAGCCATCTGTGCAGTAGCATCCTGCATTGCTACACGGTCGGGAGCAAAATCAACATAGGCTTTTCCTCTTTCAAAGTCTTTCGGTTCAACTCCTTTCCAGAGGTGAGAGTATAAAATTTTCTCTGCAAGTGTAAGCGGACGGCCCAGCGCTTTCCGGGCAGCATCTACTTTGGCAGGCATTTCGCTGTACGTTTTCCTGATTAAGTCGAGATCAAATACCATGTTGAAAAATTTTAGATTTCTGATTGGTGATTGCTGATGCAGGCGGTGGTTAAAACATTATCTGAGCCATAATCAGCAATAATGAGGTTGCAAATTTACCAATTTATGAACAACTTTTTGCCAGCATTATTCTAAAGAATTGGTTGAATGGTATATCTTTGATATTGTAAAAAGAAGCACTATGAACAGATTTCGCCAGATCATTGAATGGAATGTTTTTGGAGTATGTACCTGGTTTGGAGAAAAATTCGGAATATCTACAATTACCATCCGGAAATATTTCATTTATGTTTCATTTCTTACAATGGGATCGCCATTGCTTATCTATTTCTTTATCGCTTTCTGGATGAATTTGCGTCAATCAATTGGGTTTAATAAAAGAAATCCTGTACGTTATTAATCTTATCATTGTAAATTAATTTTTGATTGTTTAATTTCATATTTACAATCAATGTATGTTTTCTTTTGAATACACTCAATCGCATTACAGTAATCTTTTGAAGGATGCAGCCGAAAAATTGCATACTAAAATAAAAGATGGATGGCTGTTTGTACCTGCTGAGCTTGGAATTGGCTATGTAAGGGTTCTTGAAATAGCTAACGGGATAGAAGTGCTGATTCTTAACTGCCGTTTTGGAACGGACTGGATGCTGCACCGTAAAGCCAATCTCTCGGAATATTATACACTACGCTTTGATGAACTTACAATTGAAAAAGAAATCACAATTGGTATTGGGAATGATATTGTAAGCCAAAACGATGGAAAACTTGCAGTAGGCTATTTAACCAGTTCATTATTCGACTGGTATTATCATGGAACAAAAGGAACAACTTTTAAAGCAGTTGACATCCTTCTTTCAAAAGAATGGTTGGGGAAACTGATGGGAGTTGAATTGTTTGATGATATTCTTCCGGCATATGTAAATCTTAAAAGCCGAAGTCTTAACATGGAGCCTTTGGATAAGGTCTATTATGAACTGATGAATGAAATTATGCAGGAAGAACCAGATACTCCACTTCCATTGCTTTACATTCAAAACCGGGTACAGTTACTGCTGGAACGTTTTTTTACACGTATTCATTCAAGAATATCGCTTGCTGATGTTCAGAGTGTAATTAAGCAGGAAGATATTTACACTGTTTTGCGGATAGAAAAAATATTGGTCGAAAACTTTTCTGTAAAACCAAAATCAATTGAAGAGCTTTCCAGAAAAGCTACAATGAGTTCAACCAAACTGAAAAAACTTTTTAAATCTGTTTTTGGCGTACCTATTTACGAATATTATCAGCAAAAAAGAATGCAGCGTGCTGGCGAACTTCTTTCAACAGGGAATTATTCGGTTAAAGAGGTTTCAGAAATTATCGGTTATAGTAATATCAGTAACTTTACTGCTGCATTTAAAAAGCATATGAAACAAGAGCCATCCAAGTTTAGTGTTAGTTAATTATTATCAACATAAACTTATACTGTGCTGGAACTTGAATTTAAAAGCGGAAATTATAAGGAATTTATTCAATATCTCTCCGAATTACTCCATGTACCTGCCGCTGACGATTTTATAGAATTGCCTCCTTTAGTTGGGAAGGGATATTACAAAGCGCTTGAATTGCCAAACGGTTTGCAATCGCTGATTTCAGAAATTGAGTATCAAAATGATGTGCTTTTCAGAAGGTTGAGCGACGACCAGTTGTATTGTACCATTCATTTTAATGATGTTAAAATCAACGAGTCGTATAAATTTATCAAAGACGGAGATGTGTTTGAAGATAAAAGTGAAAAACGAATTGGGGTAACTCTTACTGCAAATACCGATAAACTGGATCTTATTGTTAAAAAGGAGACGTACTCTAAAACAATTAATATTCTGATACCCAAAAACTGGCTTCAGGAAAACCTTAATCGGTTTGATGAGCTTGAGTCGCTCACAAAATTTACGTTGTTCAATAATACCCTTACTCATCCTGAACCTTTTGATGCCCAGTACAGAATTTTGTTTAATGAAGTGTTTCACATATCCCGTACACACCCAATGTATAATCTTATTTTAAAAAACAGGGTGATGCTGATGCTTGAGCATTTTCTTTCTCATTTATATAAAAATCTTCAGGGTACAAATAACCGGCCGCATAAGAAAATTAAACCGGCTGATTTAAGCAAGCTTATGGAAATTGAATCAATGCTTGTTAAGGATTTCAGCCTCCAGCCACCCACTATCATGTGGCTGGCAGAAAATGCGGGGATGAGTGTATCAAAGTTAAAAACCGCATTTAAAAAAGTATATGGTACTGGTATTTATGAATATTATCAGAAGAACAGAATGCAGAAAGCTCGTTCACTGCTGCTTACCGGCCAGTACAATGTAAAAGAAGTTGGTTTGAAATTAGGCTATACTAATCTCAGTAATTTTTCTCTTGCATTCAGAAAAGAGTTTGGAATTCTGCCAAGCCAGGTTTGATTTTTTTGGGGTTCGTGCAACCATGAACAGGAACAATACATCTGAGTTTTTGTTAGGATATTTGGCCCGTTTTTATCCAATAACTATGCCCGGTTTTCACCTTGTGAAATATAATGTACCCAAATATAAAAAGCTCTATTAAGAGCTTTTTTGATTTTATGCCTGCCTGATTTTTACTAATTGCTCAAGCAATGATTTCAATTTGTCTAATTGCAGCATATTCGCACCATCACTTAACGCAACTGAAGGATTGGGATGTGTTTCAATAAACAAACCATCAGCACCCGTTGCAATAGCAGCTTTTGCTATTGTGCCAATTAACTGTGGATTGCCGCCTGTAACACCACTTGTTTGGTTGGGCTGTTGTAATGAATGTGTACAATCCATAATAACAGGAACGTTCAGTTCTTTCATCCATGTAATATTCCGGTAGTCAACAACAAGATCAGTGTAGCCAAATGTGTTTCCTCGCTCTGTAAGCATTACTTTTTCGTTGCCGGCTTTCTTTATTTTTTCAACAGCAAATTTCATCGATGGTCCGCTGAGAAACTGACCTTTCTTCACGTTCACAATCTTACCTGTTTCTGCGGCAGCCAGTAACAGATCGGTCTGGCGGCAAAGGAATGCAGGAATTTGTAATATATCTAAATACGGAGCAGCCATTGCAGCTTCTTCATGTGCATGTATATCGCTGGTTGCAGGAAGCTGAAATGTTTTACGCACTTTATCAATCAATGATAAACCGGTATCATCACCAAGACCTGTAAATGATGAAGCACTTGTGCGATTTGCTTTCCTGTACGATGCTTTAAAAATGTATGGAATGCCCAGTTCTTTACAAATACTTGAAACTTTATCAGCCACTTCCATTACCAGTTCTTCACTTTCAACAACACATGGGCCTGCTATTAAGAAAAAGTTTTTTTCGTCGTACGACTGGTCGGCAAACAAATCCTGTAAATATTTTTCCATGCAGCAAAGGTAGGAGAAGATGTGGGATGTATGAAGTAACGATGTAGGAGGTATATTAAGATGTACGGCTTTCACTATTGACCATTCAACATTCATTTTTTTGCACAAACGATTGATCGCATTTGCCTTTACTTTTGCATATGTAAAAAAGCATTTATGGTAAAAGATAAAATTCTTGTAATCGGGGCTTCCGGTCAGATAGGAGTTGAGCTAACAATGGCGTTACGTAAAATGTATGGTAATCAAAATGTGGTTGCTTCTGATTTACGTGAACAAAATCCTTTACTCGAAGGCACCGGCCCTTATGTTAGCCTTGATGTAATGAACAAGGAAATGCTGCATGTGCAGGTCATTCGCCAGAACATTACACAGATCTATCACCTAGCAGCTATCCTTTCTGCAACAGGTGAAAAAAATCCCAACCTAGCATGGAACCTCAACATGACAGGTTTACTAAACGTACTTGACATAGCCCGTGAAGAAAAACTGCAAAAGGTGTATTGGCCAAGTTCTATTGCAGTGTTTGGGCCAACATCCCCAAGGCAAAACTGTCCGCAGCAAACCATTATTGAACCTGTTACCGTTTATGGCATCAGCAAATATGCCGGTGAATTCTGGTGCAATTACTATCACCAGCGTTTTGGTGTGGATGTGCGTAGCCTGCGTTATCCCGGTTTGATTTCATACAAATCAGCACCAGGCGGCGGAACAACTGATTATGCCGTTGAAATTTTTCATGATGCACTTTCCGATAACAGTTATGAATGTTTTTTGAAAGAAGATACATACCTGCCCATGATGTATATGCCCGATGCTATCCGTGCAACCATTGAACTGATGGAAGCACCGGCAGAAAAAATTTCAGTGCGGCACTCGTACAACATTTCATCCATGAGCTTTTCACCAAAAGAAATTGCGGCTGAAATTGCAAAACATAAACCCGGCTTCAACATCAGTTATAAACCAGATTACCGCCAGAACATTGCCGATAGTTGGCCACAAAGTATTGATGATGCAGTTGCACGTAACGATTGGGGATGGAAACCCGAATACAACCTTGCAGCTATGACAAAAGATATGTTTGAGAATTTGTAATCAAACCATGTTAATGACTAAAAGCCCCGGCAGCGGTTGAATTGATATTAATTAAACCTGCAAAGTTTTTAAACCTTGCAGGTTTTTTGTTGCAAATAGTAATTGGCTCAATGGTTGCCGGATTGAAGCGGAAATGAGGAAACCCTATTGGCGGTTGTACCCCTCCTACAGTGGTTGACGAACCTGCCTGACGGCAGACAAGTTGCAGCGAAAAGCCGGAACTGTAGTTGCACATAGCTTTACAGCCCACAGCCCCAATTAATACTTATAATCAACAAGAACTTTTCCTCAACTAACAATCATTTCATCAACCGGGGTTATATTTGCTGGCCTTAAAACAAGGACTATACTACCAATTTCTTAACAAGTAAAAGACAAACTGATGGCTGCAAAGATTAAAGTTGCCAACCCGGTTGTAGAACTGGATGGTGATGAGATGACAAGAATCATCTGGAAATTTATTAAAGAAAAACTCATTCTTCCTTATCTCGATCTCGATATTAAATATTACGATCTGGGTGTTGAATACAGAGATGAAACCAACGACCAGGTTACTGTTGATGCTGCAAATGCAATTAAGCAATACGGTGTAGGTATTAAATGTGCAACCATTACGCCCGATGAAGCCCGTGTAAAAGAATTTAACCTCAAGCAAATGTGGAAGAGTCCTAACGGAACCATCCGCAACATTCTTGATGGTACAGTTTTCCGTGAGCCAATTGTAATCAACAATATTCCACGACTGGTTACTAACTGGACTGCACCAATCATCGTTGGCCGTCATGCATTTGGCGATCAGTACCGTGCAACAGATACGGTAATCAAAGGCAAAGGAAAATTAACCATGACCTTTACTCCTGAAGATGGTGGCGAACCACATGTGTTTGAAGTATATAATTACAAAGGCGATGGCGTGGCAATGACCATGTACAATACCGATGAAAGTATTATTGGTTTTGCACGCAGCTGTTTCAATATTGCACTCAGCAAAAAATGGCCTTTATACCTCTCTACAAAAAATACTATTCTTAAAAAATATGATGGCCGCTTCAAAGATATTTTTGAAGAAATTTATCAAAACGAATTCAAAGCACAGTTTGAAGCTGTCGGTATTGTTTACGAACATCGTTTGATTGATGACATGGTTGCAAGTGCTCTGAAATGGAACGGCAACTTTGTTTGGGCTTGTAAAAACTATGATGGTGATGTGCAGAGCGATACTGTTGCACAGGGTTTTGGTTCATTAGGTTTAATGACATCTGTACTTATTACACCCGATGGAAAAACAATGGAAGCTGAAGCTGCACATGGTACAGTAACACGTCACTATCGTGAACATCAGAAAGGAAAACCAACATCAACCAATCCTATTGCATCCATCTTTGCATGGACAAGAGGTTTGGCTTTCCGTGGTAAGTTAGATGGCAACCAGTCGCTCATTGATTTTGCAAATGCACTGGAAGCAGTTTGTATTGAAACAGTTGAAAGCGGTAAAATGACTAAAGACCTTGCTGTTTGTATTCACGGCAACAAAGTAAATCATGGTGAACATTATTTATATACAGAAGAATTCCTGGATGCAATTGATGCAAACCTGCAGAAGAAACTCGCTTAATTTATAAAGCGTATAAAAGAAAATCCCTCAACGTTTGTTGGGGGATTTTTTTGTTATTCAAAACTGTTATCACTTTCTAAGTCCTTGTTGGTTGCCTGAACAATAAAATCTGGTTTTGTATTCAACTCGCTTACACACGAATAAATAGTAGAAAAAATTTTCAGGGTTGACAACCTTCTGAAGGTTGTCAACCCTTTAGCATTAATAACTCTGCCGGCGAAGGGTTTATATTAAAAGCTGCACTTGATAAAATGGGAAGCAAGCAAAGAGAAAAAGTGTGGAAGGTAGTTGAGCATTTAATTGCAGAAGAAAAACTTGCTTTGGGTGCAGATGGTAGGCTAAAATTGAAAAAATAGATTAGAAATACAAAAAAGCTGATGAAACATACTCCGACAGATTTTGTATCATCCGTCACAATTATCTCATCAGCCTTTCTATTTGTATTCAATTAAAACCAACTGCTCTTCTTTCTGCTTCTTCCGCCCAAGCCCAAAGCACCAAGTAAAGAACGTGTAATCATATTTGCTGCTGTACGCCCAACCTGTTTTACAACCGGGTTATCGAAGAAGCCTTTTTCATTTGCAGCCGTTTTTTTCTCTTCTTTTGCCTGTTGCTTTTCTTCTTCAGCAGCTTTTGTTTTTTCAGCAGCTTCTTCTAATTTGGCAGTGATGATTTCGTAAGCGCTTTCATTGTCTAAAGTGTTCGCATATTTTTTTACGAGTTTGCTTTTGCCAACCAATGTATCTATTTCCGCATCGTTTAATACATCCATGCGGCTGCGTGGAGGAACAAGCATGGTATGAACAAGTGGAGTAGGGATGCCTTTCTCATTCAACATTGTAATGAATGCTTCGCCAATTCCAAGTTGTGTGAGCAATTCATCTATATCATAGTATTCAGTTGTTGGATAGTTTTCTGAAGCCTGCTTAATAACTTTTCTGTCGGCAGCAGTAAAGGCTCTCAACGCATGCTGCACTTTTAAACCAAGCTGTGCAAGTACACTTGCCGGTACATCCTGCGGATTTTGTGTACAGAAGAAAATACCCACACCTTTTGAACGGATGAGTTTAATCACCGTTTCAATCTGCTGTAGTAATGCTTCGTTGGCTTCCTGGAATACAAGATGTGCCTCATCAATAAACATCACCAGTTTTGGTTTGTCCATATCACCTTCTTCCGGTAAGCTGGCGTATAATTCAGCAAGCAGACTTAACATGAATGTGGAGAAAAGCTTTGGACGATCCTGCAGTTCCATTACACGTATTACGCTGATAACACCTCTGCCGTCATCACCAATTTTCATCAGATCATCCACTTCAAAACTTGGTTCGCCAAAGAAATCATCGGCACCCTGTTGCTGTAGCTCAATTACTTTGCGCAGAATGGTTCCGGTTGATGAAGTGGAAATTTTTCCATAATCTTTTTCAATGGAATCTTTTCCTTCGTCGCTGATGTACTGAATCGTTTTTGTGAAATCTTTCAGATCAATCAGAGGCATTTTATTATCATCACAAAACTTAAAGATCATAGCAACAATTCCTTGTTGTGTATCATTCAATCCAAGAATTTTTGACAGAAGAATTGGTCCGAATTCGCTCACTGTTGCACGAAGACGTACTCCTTTTTGATTAGAGCTTAATGTCATTAACTCAGTGGGAAACGAAGATGGTTTGTATTCCATCCCCATCAGTTTCATGCGCTCTTCAATTTTAGGATTAGAGCTTCCCGCTGCTGCAATACCACTGAGGTCGCCTTTGATATCCATCAATACAACCGGAACACTTGCATCACTTAATCCCTCTGCAAGCACCTGTAATGTTTTTGTTTTACCGGTACCGGTTGCGCCTGCAATTAAACCATGTCGGTTCATTGTTTTTAATGCAAGAAAAACATCGGCACCTGCTACTGTTTCTTTATCAAGCATACCAAGCCCAATGCGGAATGTTTCGCCTTTGAATGTGTAACCATCTTTTATACTCTGCAGGAATTTTTCTTTGTCTGCCATAGATTCTATTTTAAAACTGAAGATACTGATTTGAAGAATGCGCCAATTTTATTCATTATGAAAATACGGAAATACTACGAAGTGGTATCACCACTTTTGGGTATTGTACAGGTGTTGTTAGAAAATTAATTTCGCACTCATCATTATCATTAAACCTAAATTTTTTAAATGAAAAAAATCGTAATTGCATTAGTGTTTATTTCAGGTGCCCTGACTTCGTGTAAAAAAGAAAAAACACCCGCACCTTCAATTGTTGGTTTTTGGGCAGGTAAATATGGAAACGGTACTACTACTTATCCTGCTACTCCTTACCTTGCTTTATTCCGCTCAAACGGAACAGTGCGAATCTTTGCCAACAAAACAGATACAGCAAGTGCCAGTAAAGCAGAAGGAACTTATGTTGTAAGTGGTTCAACAGTTACAGCCACATACAATTATAGTGCATCAGAACAATATTCAGTTTCTGCAACAGTTGATTCAAAATTTACGTTTATTGAAGGTTCATGGGGAAGCGGAACTAATACCACAGATGGAGGTAAATGGTTCATGAATAAGCAATAATACAGGAAACAATGACCAAACAGAAGAGGTTGTCTCAGTCTTTGAGATAGCCTCTTTTTTATAATTCTTCTTCCCGTTCCAGCATCAGAATTGCACTTTGCGGAACAATAAAATATTTATCGCCTTCATACATTACTTCTGTTGCACTGCTTAATAAAAAAATTGCAAGATCACCTTCTTTCGCCTGCAATGGAATATATTTTACATGGTCTTCATCACTCTTCCAGGGCTCATCATCTACAGGCATTGGTATTGCATAACCGGGCCCGGTTTTAATAACATATCCCTGCTGTACTTTTTCTTTTTCCTGTACACCGGGAGGGAGGTATAAGCCACTGGCAGTTCGTTCTTCAGGTTTGGTAGGTTTAATTAAAATACGATCGCCAATTACGATCAGCTTCTTAAACCTGTTATCGGATGTTATGCGCATATTATAGAATATCTGCAAAAATACGATAGTCGGCACATCGTGATAAATACTTAGGGCAGTAGAATGGTTGATTCTTTAACAAAAAATTAGCCGGGATTGCAATCAATCCACAAATCATTTAACTTTATTTGACATAAATATTCTACAATGGAAGAAATAAAATCAAAAGTATTGTTAGTTGAAGACGATTCAAGTTTTGGAAGCGTTTTGAAAAATTACCTGGAGCTGAACGATTTTGACGTAGTGCTGGAAAGAGATGGACGTTTAGGTCTTGCAGCGTTTCAACGTGAAAAATTCGACATATGCCTGCTGGATGTAATGATGCCGCATGTGGATGGATTTACACTTGCAGAAGAAATCCGTGATATAGATCCCGATGTGCCCTTGTTTTTTCTAAGTGCAAAAACAATGAAGGATGATATTTTAACAGGATACAAACTGGGAGCTGATGATTACATCACCAAGCCTTTCGATAGTGAAGTATTGCTGATGAAGATCAAGGCAATTCTGAAGCGTAATGAAGAAACCAAGCACGAAACAGAAAACAAAGAATTTGATCTTGGTATTTATCATTTCAATCCCAAGCTTCGCCAGTTAACCGCAAATGGGCAAACAAGTACACTATCGCCCAAAGAAAGTGAATTACTGCGCATGCTTTGCGAATATAAAAACGATTTGCTTCCAAGAGAAACAGCGTTGAAACGTATTTGGGGAAGCGATACTTATTTCAATGGCCGCAGTATGGATGTGTATATTGCCAAACTTCGTAAATACCTGAAAGAAGATGCAAAGGTGGAAATTGTAAACATTCACGGAAATGGTTTCCGTCTTGTTGTATCAGAATAAAAAAATCAAATTGTAAATAAATGCCCGTTTGAAACATATGTTTCAAACGGGTTTTTTGTTTTTGAAAAAATGTTTTTCAAAATTGATAAGAAAAAAAATCCCGATCACTGCTGACCGGGACTGTAAGTAAAATGTAAGTTTTGCCTATTAATGATGATGGTGCTGATGTTCTTCGTTCATCTTAATAAATTCTTCAGAAGAAATTTCTTTCTCATCTTTCTTTACCTGCGTTTCAGCCCAGTCAAATACTTTTTCAGTAACAAGACGGCGGTAAGTCTGGTCAACCTGTTGTTCATCTTTCAGCAGGCTGTCAACATACTGATCTAACCATTCCAGATTGCCATCTCCAAGACTCATACTGCCGAAATAATTCAACACCTGCTGGCGCATGTTTTCCTTCAGTTCTTCAGGAGTAACATCCAGTTTGTTTTCAGAAATAATTTTATCTGTAATCAATGTCCAGCGTAACTGGTTGTTGAAAGTTGGGTATTCCGCTTCAACCTGCTCCGGAGTTTTGGGCTGTTTGGTTTCGTCTGTATTTGTAGCAAGCCATTTTTTCAAAAAGGTTTCAGGCAATTCCATCTTTGTGTCCTCAAGCAATACATGATAAAGATGATGCTGAATCTGGTTGCTGCTTTGTTTATCCCAGTAAGCCTGGATTTCAGCTTCAACAGTTGATCTGAAATCAGCTTCAGTTACAACATCTTTTCCAGGGAAAGCCTCTTTGAAAAATTCTTCGTTCAATTCTCTCTTTTCAATGAAGCCCACTTTTGTAATGGTGATTTTGAAGCTTTTGCCTGCGGCATTTTCTGCACTAACTCCTAAATCGCCCAGAACCCAGTTGCGTTCCTTTTCTTCAAACGCTTCATTAAGCTGAAGAACAAGTGTGTCGTCTTTTTTCAGGCCAATTAATTTGGGGCGATATGCTTCCGAGAAATATTTAACTAATAATGAGTTGTCTTTTTTAATTCCGCCTTCAATCACACTGCCATCAGCATCACATTCTTCAAAAGTGAGATTGAGAACATTTTCATCGTTGGTAACAGTTTCGGGCTCTGTCATTTTACCAAAACGTGTTTGCAGGCGTTCAATTTCTTCGTTTACCATTTCAGCAGTTGCTTTTACTTTATAGTATGGCGCTGAAATGCTGCTGAGATTAATTTCAAAAGCAGGTTTTAGCCCAACTTCAAAATCAAAGCTGTAATCTGCTGGTGCATTCATGTCGGGCTTAAAGTCGGCATTAGGCATTGGAAGCGGTTGTGCAAAAATGTCGAGCTTCTCATTAACGAGGTAATCGTTCAGGCTCTTTTCAATATTGCGGATCACTTCTTCAGTAAAAATGCCTTGTCCGTACATTTTTTTTACCATACCTGCAGGAACCATTCCTTTACGGAAACCAGGTATGTTAGCCTGCTTGCTGTAATTTTTTAATGTTTTCTCAAATGTTGGGAAATAATCCTCTTTTACGATTTTAACTGTAAGCTTGTCGTTTAACAAACCAATGTTTTCTCTTGTTACTGTTGCCATAATAAAACGTGTAACGTTTAAATGTTTAAAGTTTAAGGTTAGCTGCTGAACGTTTATACGTTAAACATTAAACCTTAAACTGATTTGATTTGTCCGGATGAAGGGACTCGAACCCCCACACCTTACGGCATCAGATCCTAAGTCTGACGTGTCTACCAATTTCACCACATCCGGATAAAGATGTAAATCTTTTTTGTGGGTTGCAAAGGTAGGGGGTTTCAGGCATTGATTTATATAGTAAACAAGCTTTTTCGTAAATTCGCCTTTACACTGGAATCAATTACAACCATACCGCCCTATACGCTTACTCCTGAGCAGGAAAAAAAGGAAATTATCCGCCATTATCGCAGTTTGTTACGTTCGCTTAAAACCAAACTAAAAAAAGGCGATAAAGAACTGGTACGTACAGCTTTTGAGATGGCAGCAGAGGCGCATAAAAGCATGCGCAGGAAAAGCGGCGAGCCTTATATTCTGCACCCCCTTGCAGTGGCCGAAATTTGTGTGGAAGAAATTGGCTTGGGCGTTCGTTCAACTATTTGTGCCCTGTTGCACGATACGGTTGAAGATACCGACATAACGTTGGAAGATATTGCCCGTGAATTTGGGAATGAAATTGCAAGAATTATTGACGGGCTTACCAAAATTGCCACTGTTGTTGATTCAAACAGCAGTCAGCAGGCAGAAAATTTCAAGAAAATTTTATTGACACTGACGGATGATCCAAGGGTCATCCTGATAAAACTGGCCGACCGTCTTCATAATATGCGTACGCTTGATGCCATGAAGCGGGAAAAGCAGTTGAAGGTTTCAAGCGAAACGGTTTACATCTATGCACCACTGGCTCACAGGCTTGGTTTGTACAATATCAAAACCGAAATGGAAGACCTTTCCATGAAGTACATGGAGCCTGATACGTACAGGGAAATTGCCCGTAAACTATCTGAAACAAAACGGGAACGCAGCAGATATATTAACGAGTTTATCAAACCTATTAAAGAAAAAATGGAAAAAGCCGGTTTCAATAGTTTTGAAGTTTACGGCCGTCCTAAATCCATTCACTCCATTTCCAATAAAATAAAAAAGAAAGGCGTAAGCTTTGAGGAGGTATATGATCTGTTTGCTATCCGGATGATTATTGATTCAACTCCTGAACGTGAAAAAGAAGATTGCTGGAAAGCATACTCTATTGTAACCGATATGTACACACCAAGCCCTGAACGCTTACGTGACTGGCTTAGTAATCCTAAAAGCAATGGTTATGAGGCGTTACATACAACTGTAATGGGTCCGCAGGGTAAATGGGTGGAAGTACAGATACGCACCAAACGCATGAATGAAATTGCAGAAAAAGGTCTGGCAGCTCACTGGAAATACAAAGAGGGAAGTAGTGATGAAGACCGGTTTGATAAATGGTTTCACAATATCCGTGAAGCATTGAATAATCAGGAGAGCAGTTCACTCGACTTTCTGCAGGATTTCAAAAGTTCGTTTCTTGCTGAGGAAATTTATGTTTATACACCCAAAGGTGATGTGAAGATGTTGCCCGTTGGGGCTACCGCTCTTGATTTTGCATTCAGTGTGCATAGTGATGTGGGCAGCAAGTGTATTGGTGCAAAAGTGAATCATAAGCTGGTGCCTATTGCTCATAAGCTGCGCAGCGGCGATCAACTTGAAATCATTACAAGCAGCAAACAAAAGCCCAGTGAAGACTGGCTGAATTTTGTTGTTACAGCCAAGGCAAGAAGCAGGATTAAAGATGCCCTCAAAGAAGAAAAACGTAAAGTGGCTGATGAAGGTAAATATGTGTTGCAGCGCAAGCTGGAACAAATGGGGGCGGTTTTTGATGCAAATAATGTAGAACTGCTTACCCAGTTTTACAAACTTCCTTCACACCTGGAATTGTATTACCAGATCTCAACAAAAGTTATTGATCTGAAAGAACTGAAAGAACTGCATCTGCATGGCGATAAACTGGAACTTCCAAAGCCGGTTAAACCCGTGCATGAACCTAAGCCCGAGTATGATCCTAACAAAGTCATCAGTCATAAAGATTCTGAGCTCATTATTTTTGGCGAATCAAGTGACAAAATTGTTTATACTCTGGCCAACTGCTGTAAACCAATTCCGGGCGATGATGTGTTTGGTTTTGTATCTACAGGTAAAGGATTGATTATTCACCGCACCAGTTGCCCCAATGCTGCAAGACTGCTGGCCAATTTCGGACACAGGGTGGTAAAAACCAAATGGGCGAAGAACAAGGAAATTTCATTTCTTACAGGTATTAAAATAGTTGGTGTGGATGATGTGGGAATAGTAAGCCGCATCACCAATCTCATCAGTGGCGAAATGCGTTTAAATATCAGTGCTATAACCATTGAAGCCAAAGAAGGAATATTTAATGGCAACTTGAAATTGTTTGTACACGATAAAGATGAGCTGGATGATCTTGTAACCCGTTTAACCAAATTAACCGGTGTACAAACTGTTGAGCGTTACGATACTGAACAATAACATTTGTTCAGAAATGTGTTGTTTTTCCCCAATCTTTGAACAACTATCCGTATTCTGATTAAATTTTTATTCCCTCCCCTTTTTGTTTAGCCTATTTTTGCGGCTTCAAATACCCACTCAATTTATTTTATGGTTGATGTTATTTTAGGCCTCCAATGGGGCGATGAAGGAAAAGGAAAAATCGTTGATTTTTTTGCTCCCAAATACGATGTGATTGCACGCTTTCAGGGCGGACCCAATGCAGGGCATACACTTTATGTAAACGGTGAAAAAGTAGTGTTACACCAAATTCCCAGTGGTATTTTTCACAAGGGCATTATTAACTTAATTGGAAATGGGGTAGTACTTGATCCTGTAATATTGAAAAAGGAATGTGATAAGGTTGCTTCAATGGGAGTTGATGTGAAACAAAATCTTTTTATTTCACAACGTACCAATGTGATTATTCCAACACACAGGGCGTTGGATAAAGCAGCAGAGCTGGCAAAAGGTGATGAAAAAATTGGTTCAACTCTGAAAGGAATCGGCCCGGCATATATGGATAAAACAGGCCGCAATGCTTTACGTGTAGGCGATTTACTTGATCCTGATTTTGATACTTTGTATAAAAAGCTGCGTGCAAAACACCAGCAGTTACTCGATAATTATAATTTCACCGAAGATATAAGCGAATGGGAAAAAGAGTTTTTTGAGGCGGTAGAATTTGTAAAATCGCTCAACATTGTAAACGGCGAATATTTTATCAATAAAAAAATTGCTGAAGGCAAAAAAATTCTTGCTGAAGGTGCCCAGGGCAGTATGCTTGATGTAGATTTCGGAACCTTTCCTTTTGTTACATCTTCCAATACCATTTCTGCTGGTGTAAGCACTGGTTTAGGCGTGCCTCCAAATAAAATTGGTGAAATAATTGGTATAACAAAAGCCTATTGCACAAGAGTAGGAAGCGGTCCTTTCCCTACTGAATTATTTGATACAACAGGTGAGGAATTGCGTAAAATAGGAAATGAATTTGGTGCTACTACAGGCCGTCCACGTCGTTGTGGGTGGATAGATCTTGTTGCTTTAAAATTTGCCTGCATGGTGAATGGAGTAACACAAATTGTGATGACAAAAGCCGATGTACTTGATAGCTTTACTGATCTTGAAGTTTGTACTTCATATAACGTAAATGGAATTGAAACCGACGAAATTCCGTTTGAAATCAGCAAAATTGCAGTTGAGCCCGTTTTTAAAGCGTTTAAAGGCTGGAGTAATCCAATAACAAACTGTAGAGAGTGGAGCGATTTACCTGAACAGATGAATAACTATCTCTCGTTCATAAACAGCTATCTGGGTGTGGAAGTAAAATATGTTTCCAATGGGCCCGGCAGAGACCAGATTATTGTTTCTTAAACAGATTGAGTGAGACGGAAGTAAAAGGGATAGCAGAAACAGAAGATTTGAACGTCATAGAAAAAAAGAAAAAAAAATTTGGCTATTTAAAAAACCATTTGAAATTTTACAGCATAATCGTTGGTAAATATGGCAAAGTCAATCAAAAAAACTATTGAAAAATCTACTCCTGAAAAGGAGCAAACAAAAAAGGCTGATACCAAATCAAAAAAATCTGAGGAAGAAGATGACGATGATGATGATTTTGATATGGATGATGAACCTGCTGCAAAGGGAGGTAAAAAGCCTGTTGCATCAAAGTCGAAAAAAACGGAAGAAGATGATGACGACGATGATGATGGAGATGAAGAAGATGATGACTGGAATAAGAATGACGAAGATGATTACGATCCTGATTTTGAGGAATTTGATATACCAAAATCAAAAGGCAAAAGTGCAGGAAAGAAAAAAGGTGGCGATGATGACGATGATTTTAAACTTGATGAAGATTTCAAAGAGTTTGATATGATGGGTGATGATGATTTTGATGATGAAGACGATGATTTTTAAATCATAATGTGAAAAGAACATTCCGATCTTTTCCAATCACAGACTTATCTGTAACAAAAGAGCAAATGTTGAGCTGGTGTAGCCGGTTCAACATTTGCTCTTTTTTAGATAATCAGCAGTACCAATTGCAAGGTCATAGCTATGAATGCCTTGCCGGTTGTGGTACTGTTGATGTACTTCATGCAAACGCAGGTAACGCACTTAGTCAACTACAGCATTTTCTCAATAAGAATAACGACTGGTGTTTCGGGCATCTTGGTTATGATCTGAAATCAGAAACCGACCGAATTGTATTAACGCATATTGATTACTCCGGTTTTGCTGATTTGAGCTTTTTTGTTCCACAATATGTATTGCAGTTAAGCGAAAAAGGAATCAGCATTGGCTCGTTATCAGATAATCACGAAAAAATTTTCGATGAAATTTCTCAAACAGAAATTGGCTCTCAGCCGCAACAAAAAATTTCTATCATACAGGAACGGGTTTCAAGGGATGAATATATCCATACAATTAAAAAAATTCAGGAACATATTCTTCGTGGCGATTGTTATGAACTGAATTATTGTATGGAGTTTTTTTCAGAGCAGGTTTTTATTCAACCTTTGCAGGTTTATCAATCGTTAATTAAAATTTCTCCCAATCCTTTTTCTGCATTTTATAAAATCAACGATAGTATCCTGATGTGCGCAAGCCCTGAACGTTTTTTACAGAAGCAGGGAAATAAATTATTGTCTCAGCCAATTAAAGGCACACTCAAACGAAACAGGCAAAACCAGGTAGAAGATGAACAACTGAAACTGCAGTTGCAAACTAGTGAAAAAGATAAGAGTGAAAATGTAATGGTGGTTGATCTTGTTCGGAATGACCTGAGCCGTGTTTGCAAAGAGGGTAGTGTAACTGTTGATGAGTTGTTTGCTGTTTATTCATTCCCGCAGGTGCATCAAATGATCTCTTCGGTAAGTGGTGAAATAAAAGATGAAATATGTTTTACCGATCTAATCAGGGCAACTTTTCCAATGGGGAGCATGACGGGGGCTCCCAAACGTCGAGTGATACAGTTAATTGAGCAATATGAACAGTCAAAACGTGGATTGTTTTCAGGTGCTGTTGGTTACATAACTCCAAATGGTGATTTTGATTTTAATGTTGTTATCAGGAGCGTGTTTTATAATGCTGCTGCAAATTATCTTTCTTATTCTGTTGGCAGCGGTATTACTTTTTACAGTGATGCAGAAAAAGAATATGAAGAATGTTTGCTTAAATCTGATGCTATTTGCAGTGCATTGGGAATCTCAAAGTAAGTCTTCTGCTCTGTGCATTCACTTCCGTCCATCGCACAAAATAAATCAGTACATTTAGTTTTGCAATCATTTTATTTCCATTCTATTCTATGCATGACTATGATTATGTTGTCATCGGCATCGGTTTCGGAAGATCAGTTTCTGCACTTCGCTTATTTGAAAAAGGGTACAAAGTATTAGTGATTGAAAAAGGCAAGTGGTTTAACAAACCTGAAGATTTTCCAAAAACAAACTGGAATCCCTGAAAATGGATGTGGATGCCTTCGTTAAAAATGAAAGGCTTTTTTTAATCTTAGTTTTTTCAGACATGTTACTGTTTTAAGTGGTACTGGTGTTGGCGGCGGTTCACTTGTTTATGCCAACACATTACCCATTCCTAAAAAAGAATTTTATAATACAGGTGAGTGGGGTGGCTTAGCAAACTGGGAAGAAGAATCAAGGCAGTTTTATGCTGAAGCAAAACGAATGCTGGGTTCTGAAACACATCCATACATGAGCAGGAGTGATAAGGTAATGAAAGGACTGGCGAAACAATAAGGTATTGAATATGCATTTGAGAAAACAGATGCTCCTGTATATTTCGGTGAGCCGGGTGTAACAGTAGATGATCTTTATTTTAACGAAGCGGGCCCAAACCGTACAGCTTGTGTTTTATGTGGCGGAGGTATGACCGGTTTTAGGTACAATGGAAAAATACATTGGATAAAAATTACCTCTGGCTTGCTCAGCAAAAGGGTTGTGAAATTATTGCAGAAAAGAAGTGTATGATATTATTCCGTTGAATGCAGACGGTAGTGAAGGCTATGAAATAAAGTACCGGGATTCGTTGTCGTTTTTCAAACGCAGCTACAGTATAAAATCATAAGCTGTAATTTTTGCCGGAGGTGTGTTTAGTACAATAAACCTTTTGCTGAAACTGAAACAGACTTTATTGCTAGGTTATCTGATAAACTTGGCAAGGGAGTGCGTACAAATTCTGAAAGCCTGGTTGCTGTTACGTCTTTTGATGATGTTTCTTTTTCAGAAGGCATTGCAATTGGTTCAATTATTCATATTGATGAAAGCAGGCATATTGAACCAGTTAAGTATGCTGAAGGTTCAGGTTTCTGGCGAATATTCATGTCCCCCAATGGTTCAGGGGAAAAATATTACTGCAAGAATTGGAAATATTTTTAAAAGTTTCATTACTCATCCTGTTCAAAATTTCAAAGCTTATTTTATTGATAAATAGAGTAAGCTGTCGCAGATTTTACTTTACATGAAACGTGTTGATTCATTGCTTAGTTATAGTCGTACTTTGTATGGAAGCTTAAAAGCAAAACTTGGTTATGGTGCTTCTCCAACCGCATTTAATCCAACAGCACAGGGGATGGCTAAAAAGTTGAAAAGATCATTAACGGTAAAGCAATGGTGATGAGTACAGAAACTCTTTTTGGCATCCCTGCAAATGCTCATATTCTTGGCGGTGCCTGCATAGGTAAGGATGATACAAAAGCTGTAATTGATAAAAACAATATGGTGTTCAATTGTCACAATATGATGATTTGTTATGGCAGTATGATTTCTGCAAATCCCGGCGTTAATCCAAGTTTAAGTATTACAGCAATTACAGAAAGGGCGATGAGTAAAATATTGTCAAAGTCAAAAAATGAATTAATTAACCGAAGGGAAATTGTCTGATTTTAAAAGGTTGTATGAACAATGTGTTTTGTATGATTTTTTTAAATGAAACTTTTCAGTATATGCTGAGTGTTCAATAGTAATACTACGTAATTATCTTATTTTCCAATTTCGGACTTATACGATTCCAGTATTGCGGTAAGGGAAACACTTACAACGTACTTTACATAAGTAATTAATTATTGAAATTAGTAAGTAGTTAGTTATAAATTTGATTGTATTTTCTTGACATTTACATTTATTAAAATTCATATCCAAACCGTGTCCTAATGAAAAATCTTGCATTTGTTTGTGTATACTTGTTGTTTACGGTATGTACTAACGCTCAAACGATCATGGGTCGACAAATCGTCGATCAGTTTCCAATTAATAGCGGTGGTACGTTAACATATGGCTTAACGTGGTTGCCTTCGACTTATAGCAGCACTACAAGAAATTATCCCTTGATAATTTCTTTACATGGTGCTGGTGAAACAGGGACTACTTCAACAGACTTGTCAAAACTTTATACAGCTTCACCAAGAGCTATATCTGGCCGTATTGCTGATGGATGGGATCCAGTTGCAGTTAATCCACGTACTGGTCAGCAAGATAGTTTTATTGTTGTTTCGCCTCAGGCATCTTCATGGAGTTACAGTTATACAGAACTGAAATATATTCTCCCTTCTATTATTAATAAATACAGGGTTGACCGAAGCCGCATTTATTTAGTTGGCCTTTCTGCTGGTGGAGGCGGGACCTATTCAACTTTTGGGAGTAGAGATTCTTTATTTATTAAGAATTTCGCTGCAATGGCCACAGCAAGTAGTGCTGGTGTTAATGCGAGCAATGGTTATACTGATGTTCAGGTTGAAGCTGGTATACGTTATGGTTCAACATATGGAGTAAGAATTTGGACTATTGCTGGTGAACAGGATTATTTACTCAACACTGACGTTAGATACCATGATAGTACAAACGTTTCTGCCCCCAGCTCTGCCAATAAGCTTACAGTAATACAAACACTTGGCCACTCCACATGGGGGAAAGCATATGATCCTAATTTCAGGCCGATTACAAATTATTATGGTAAAACCGGTTCTTGTAACAATGGTTGCAATTATGGGGGAGTTCCTGTAGCACTTAATAATAACGGCTCTTCTGTAAGAGGAAGTGGTAAAACTCAGGATAGCCTTAATCTGTATGAATGGTTATTATTATCACAGCGAACTGAAACGAGTTTTTCTCCCAATGTAGGCGATTACCGTTCTAATGCTGCCAAACCTGCCGGAGGAAAATGGAGCAGTACTTCAAGTTGGAAACGGTTTGACGGACAGAACTGGTCAAGTACAAGTATATTGCCAAGTGTATCTGTTGGGCTTATTGCGATTTCGAATACTGACAGCATAGATATGGATGTTGCAGTGAGTGCAGATCAGTTGATTGTAGAAAACGGAGCAGTTCTTCATCTTTCATCTGCAGGGCTAACAATTAATGATGGCCCTGGAACGGATTTGCTGATAAAGGGTACAACAAACTTAACAAATACTGCAAGTATCAGTGGTGCTGGCACTGCACAATTAAATGGAATAATCAACTGGATGGGCGGAACATTGTCGATAAAAACAATTACCGAAAGCGGTTCTATAATAAATGTAACAGGTAACAACGCTAAAACCCTTGCAGCAAACCTTACTAATAATGGAACATTTAATTGGAGTACAGCTGGTACTGGTGGTGATATACAAATGACAGGGGCAAGATTTACAAACAATGGTCTTCTTAATGAATCGTTTGTATCCAACAAAGGTTTTACAAATGGTGGTGGTACTGTTGCATTTGTCAATACAGGAACATTTAAGAAATTATCAACGAATACTTTTTCAAACAATACTGTGAATTTCACGAATACAGGAACTTTGCAAGGTGTTGGAGCATTTAATTTTAGTGGTACCGTTACAAATACAGGAATTATTAAACCAGGCAATTCTCCCGGTATACTGACAGTAAGTGGTGGTCTTGTTGCTGGACAAAATTCTCAGATTAATATTGGAATATACGATGGATCTGGTGCTGGTACTGGGCATAACAGATTGGATTTGACTGGAGATATTAACCTTTCAGGTAACAACGTTGTTGTAACAGAAAATCCGACGGTTCCAAATCAGACATATGTTATTTTGACAACAACCGGAAATTTCTCTGGGTCATTCAGTTCTGCAAGTCTGCCAGTTGGGTATACTATTACATACAGCCAGCAATCAGTATCTGTTACAAAAGGAGAGGCAACTTTACCTGCTGTTTGGGGTGGATTTGATGTTATTGAAAATCAAAATGTGGCAGAATTAAAATGGTCAACACTACAGGAAGATAATACCGATTTTTTTGCTATAGAGTATTCGCTTGATGGTAATGTATTTACGGCAGTTGGTAAAGTAAATGCTGCTAGAAACAGTTCTCTAAAAACTAATTATACATTTTATCACACACAGCCATCCCCATCATCTGTTAATTATTATAGGATAAAACTGGTCGATCTGGATGGGAAGATGAAGTTTTCTGAAATTAAAAAATTTCAATTCAAACAGAATAATTTACTGCTACGCCTTTTGTCAAGTACAATTACTGACAATCTGAATGTAACTATTCAAAGCGATAACCTGAATTTGACAATTATTGATATGACAGGTAGGGTATTTTATAATAAAATAATATCAAGTGGTGTTCATAGCATTAATGTATCAGCTTTTTCAAAAGGAGTGTATAAAATTATCGCTACTGATAATAAAGGGTTAGTGCAAACAACAAGTTTTGTTAAATACTAAAGGCAGATTCAGTTCCAATTGTATCTATTTCTCTATTATCGTGAATAAAGGAAATCAGCTTCTTTTTTTAGGAGCTGTCTTTTTTATTTCCGGCAACTCCGAAACCTTTGGGTAAACTTCTTTTATTCCATCTTCACCATAAAAGCGAATCAGCAATTGAACGCTTTCACTTAAAATATTGTAACGGGTAGCATTAAAAATCTTCATTTTGTCTTTAGGCAAACGAAGGTTAAATACATTATTTCCCGCCAATACAACATCGAAATTGGGATTAAGATTATTGAAGTAAATCAAATCCATTGTAAGATCTTTTGCCATTACAACGGAACTGAATTTTCCCGCTATAGCCTGTACTTCAATATTCGGATCGGTTTTTTCAGGGGCAAATTCATCTGCTTTTTGCTGTCCATTATTTACGGTGGTTGTTATGCCACCTTTTCCTTCCATGATATAATGAGTAGCAATGAATTTTTTTACGTGTGTGCGACTTTCAGCGGGTAAATAATATTGAAGTTTCCAGAAATCCCTGCTTCCACTTTTCTTTATTGCTGAATAAACACGTCCAGGCCCTCCGTTATATGCAGCAATAACAAGCAGCCAGTCATGCAGGTCGTTGTACAACGTTGTAAGATATTTTGCTGCGGCATGTGTACTGCGGAAATAATCTGTGCGTTCATCAATCCATGCGTTTACATTCAGCCCGTATTCTTTGGCTGTATAAGGCATAAATTGCCAGGGGCCTCTTGCGCCAACCCAACTGGTTGCGTTTGTGTTTAACCCAGATTCAATAACTGCTAAATATTTTAATTCATGTGGAAGGCCATATTGCATCAGCACATTGTCAATTAATGTAAAGTAAGGAACTCCCCAGCTTTTCATTTTATTGAGACTTTTGCCATGTACGCCTAAATAATCCTGTATAAAGCCCCAAGCTTGTGGGTTTATCTGTCCATCGTAAGGAAGAGCATCGTTATATTCTTTATTTACAAAAAGGTTTTTGAAGCCATATTTACTTACATCAGCATTTAATGTTGTATTTGTATCAATAGAAGTGGTGCTGTTTCCATTTGGTTGCGCAAATAAGAAACCTGTTGAAAGAAAAAACAATATAAGTAATAAGTAATGCTTCATCAACCAATTAATTGGTCTTGTAAGTTTTCATCCAGTCATTTCCAAGACGAAGCAAAGATAGTTCATCAAAATGCTTTGTCATTAACTGAGGGCCAAATGGAAGTCCATTACTGTGTTGAAACAGCGGAATTGAAAGCGCAGGAATACCAACCAGGTTAGCAAAAACAGTGTAGATATCAGCAATATACATCTCAACCGGGTTATTGCTTTTTTCGCCGATTCTGAAGGCAGTGGTTGGAGATACCGGCATAATTAAAACATCTATTTCGCTGAATACCAGTTTTATTTGTTCGTATAATTTACGGCGAACCTGTTGTGCTTTGGTGTAATAGGCATCATAGTAACCGGCGCTGAGAACAAATGTGCCCAACATAATACGGCGCTGAACTTCCTTGCCAAAACCACTGGAACGGTTAGCAGAGTAAAATTCTGTTAATTCTTGTTTGATGGGTTGAGATTGATGTCCGTAACGGATCCCATCATATCTCGAAAGATTACTGCTTGCTTCAGCAGTAGTAAGAATATAATATGCAGGAACGATATAGTCTATCAGATCAAAATCAAGTTCCTTCACTTCATATCCATCAGTCTTTAACTGATCGATAAAATAAAAGTGGGATGCTTTTATTTCTTCATCCAGCCCTTCGTGCTGAAGTGTTTGCCTGAAATAACCAACTACAGGTTTTTTATCAGCAGGCTGATGAATAGCTGAATAATAATCAGGAACAGGTAATGAGGAGACTGTACTGTCAAAATCATCGGCACCTGCAATTACAGATAATACCAATGCTGCGTCTTCAACGTTACGTGCAAGCACACCTATTTGATCAAAACTTGAACCATATGCAATGAGTCCGTGGCGGCTGATGCGTCCGTAAGTTGGTTTCATCCCAACAATTCCGCAAAAATCTGCAGGTTGACGAACTGATCCGCCTGTATCACTTCCCAAACTAACCATGCAAAGGTTAGCCTGTACTGCCACAGCCGAACCTCCTGATGAACCACCTGGAACAAGATTTTCATCAATCATATTCCTGGTTACTCCGTAAGCAGAGTTTTCATTGCTGCTGCCCATTGCAAATTCATCACAGTTATTTGAACCGATGATAATTGCACCTTCAGCAAGCAATCTTTCTACAGCGGTAGAATTATAAATGGAATGAAATCCTTTCAGGATGTTTGATGCTGCTGAAACCGGATGATTTTTATACGAAATAACATCCTTGATGGTAACTACAACTCCGTGAAGTTTTCCTATGGTTGCACCTGATTTCCTTTCTGCATCGAGAACATCGGCCTGGGCTAATGCTTCATTGGCATAAGTATGCACAAGTGCATTTAAATGCGCTTGTGTGCTTATTTGCGACAAATAAAACTCAACTGCATTTCTACAGGAAGTTTTATTTAACAATAAGCTTTCGTGATATTCTTTTATGGTTTTAAACGGATACAAATAGCTGAACAGCTTCAGTTAGAAAAAGAAATAGTTTTGTTTTGAACCGGTTTATTTGGTCTGCTGATTTGTATCGTTTGTGCTTTCTTCAATCTCTTTACGCACATTGTTTTTTGCATCGTTAAACTCACGGATGCCTTTTCCTAATCCCTTCATCAGTTCAGGAATTTTACGACCTCCGAAAAGGATAAGTATTGCAATTACTATCAGAATAATTTCCTGAGTACCAAGTACACCAAGTAGTATGGGCTGAAAATTCATGTTCAGAAATTTTGGATAACAAAGGTAAAGTTATTTTACAAGCGGGGAGAAGAAAGATTTTTATAAAAAAAACCTTCCATTGGGAAGGTTTTTGAATTATTTAGCTAAAAACTATTATCAGCGAATGTAATTTCTGCCGCATTTGCCAGCTTTTCCATTGGCAGCCTGATAAGGAGTGATGCCATGATTACAAGACACTAACAAAAATGCAATAACTGCAAGTGCGAACAATACTTTTTTCATACCGGAACAAATTATTTAATTAAGAGTAAAATTGCTTCGCAGGTATGGATTTAGTACTGTTGAAATTCTGTTATTAGGTGATAAATATACAACGAAAATTATACCAGTAAAGTATAAAGGGGAAAGTTTTTCTTTCCCCTTTATAAAAATATTGCTGAAACAGCTTATTTCATGCGCTTTTCTTTAATACGGGCACTCTTACCGCTTCTTTCACGAAGGTAGAAGAGTTTTGCACGGCTTACTTTACCCACTTTATTCAGTTCAACTGAATCAACATTGGGTGAATTGAAAGGGAATGTACGTTCAACACCAACACCATCGGAAATTTTACGAACAGTGAAAGTGGCTGTAGCACCCTGGCCCTGCTTCTTAATTACATCGCCACGGAAGCTCTGAATACGCTCTTTACCGCCTTCAATGATTTTGTAGTGTACGGTAACATTATCTCCTGCTTTAAATTTAGGATACTCCTTTTTAGCAGTTAATTGTTCATGTATAAATGCAACAGCGGCGTTCATAACTCAAAATTTTAGGACGGCAAAGGTAGGGAAAAAGTTGAAAGTTAAAGTTTGAAAATCGAAAGTTTTTTTAAAACAGTCAAAATATTCAAGTATAACCTTGTTTTTAGCTTACCTGGCCACGTTTATAGCTCTTTTTTCTCTGATAACAGTCACCTTGATCTGTCCGGGATAAACCATTTCAGTCTGGATTTTCTGAGCCATTTCAAAACTCAGCTTATCCGATTCAGAATCAGTTACCTTTTCAGCTTCAACAATCACCCTCAGTTCACGGCCAGCCTGAATAGCGTAGGCTTTTTCAACTCCGGGATAACCCATCGCAAGGTTCTCAAGGTCTTTAATACGCTGAAGGTATTGCTGCATAATTTCCCTTCTGGCACCGGGTCTTGCTCCACTAATAGCGTCGCAGGCTTGTACAATCGGGGAAATAACGTATTGCATCTCCATTTCATCGTGGTGCGCTCCAATGGCATTTACTACAGCGGGATTTTCACCATATTTTTCAGCGAGTTTAGCACCTAATAATGCATGGCTTAGTTCAGTTTCTTCATCGGGCACTTTACCTATATCATGTAATAAACCGGCACGTTTAGCCAGTTTAGGGTTCATTCCTAATTCAGATGCCATGATGGCGCAGAGATTGGCTGTTTCACGGCTGTGCATAAGCAGGTTCTGACCATAAGAAGAGCGAAAACGCATTCTTCCCACCATTCTGATCAGTTCCTTGTGCATTCCATGAATACCAAGTTCAATTACTGTACGTTCGCCTATTTCCATTACCTGCTCGTCTAATTGCTTACGGGTTTTTTCAACCACTTCTTCAATACGGGCCGGGTGGATACGTCCATCAGCAACCAAGCGCTGAAGACTCAAACGGGCAACTTCACGACGTAGCGGATCAAACGACGAAAGAAGGATTGCTTCAGGCGTGTCATCAACAATCAGGTCAACACCTGTTGCTGCTTCAATTGCACGGATGTTACGGCCTTCACGACCAATGATCTGACCTTTTATTTCGTCGCTTTCAAGGTTGAAAACGGTAACTGTATTTTCAATTGTCTGTTCGGCAGCAGTACGCTGAATAGACTGAATTACAATTTTACGGGCTTCTTTATTTGCCTTTTGTTTGGCATCTTCAATAATTTCCTGCTGAAGTGCCAATGCCTTGGTCTGTGCTTCCTGCTTCAGGCTTTCAACCAATTGATTTTTGGCCTCTTCAGCACTCAGGCCTGCAATTTTTTCTAAGCGGCGAATATGTTCTTCCTGGTGTTTTTCCAGTTCGGTTCTTTTCATGTTTACAACCTCAATCTGCCTGTTCAGGTTTTCCTTGATCGCTTCATTTTCCTTCATTTGCTTATCAAGGTTGGCTTCTTTTTGATTGATGGACTGCTCTTTCTGGCGTGTTCTGTTTTCGCTTTCACTCATTTTCCGGTTACGTTCATTAATTTCCCTGTCGTATTCGGATTTGAGCTGAACGAATTTTTCTTTGGCCTCAAGTTCTTTTTCTTTTCTAACAGTTTCGGCTCTTAATTCAGCTTCTTTAATAATTGTTTGCGCCTGTAATTCAGCTTCTTCAACCTGTTTTTTTGTGTTTTTGGCGAAGATAAACCGGCCTGCAATCAGTCCAATGATGAGTGCAGCAGCTCCTATAATGAGATATAAAATTGTAGGTTCCATTGTGTTAATTGGTTTGTTCTGTATCGTTCCTCTCTATGGCAATAAATCGGTTCATAGCGGGACAATAGTGGCGAAATTAAGTAAAAATAAGGTACTGACGGGCTTCAACAAACTACATCGCAATAAAGATTTTAAAACAATACTGTTCTTGTAACTAAATCGCCAATAGATTTGCTGAAAATTTAATTGAATGAAACAGCTATTTTTTATTGGATTTGTGTTTTTGGCGGCATCTTCCTTGAATGCACAAACTCTTAAACCATGGAAAACGAATCTGCCGTCCGGCAAGCAACTGAATGTGTTAAACACAATGGACACAAAAATTACACAGGAAGTAATGGGGCAGAGTATGGAGATTGAAATGCACATAACTTCAATAGATTCGGTAATGATTAAGAGCGAAACTGCCGGAAGCTTTAATCTATCGAAAGTAACAACGAAAATGAAGATGAATATGACGGCAATGGGAAAGGATGTGAATTTTGACTCCGAGAAAAAGGAAGACATGGATGGCGAAATGGGAGAAAAATTAAAAAACAAAATCGGGGTGCCGATAGAAGCTACTGTAACCGAAAATGGCAAGATAAAAATAACTAATGAGAAAAAGGATGAAGAGAGTTCTGATGTTATGGGCTCAATGATGCAGATGAACAATGATTCTGCTGCAATTGCAGGACTTTTTTTAACGCCCCCGCCCAAGAAATTAATTTACGGCGAATCGTGGAAGGATAGCTTAACAACTCCGGAAATAAGTGTTGAAAACATATATACATTTGATAAAGCTGAGGCTGATTTTGCTTTTATAAATTTTACAAGCATAAATAATACTTCGGGCACAGTTACTACTTCAGGCATGGAAGTAACCCTTAAGCTGAAAACCGAAACAACAGGTGTAATGAAGGTGAATACAAAAACAAGTGTTGTAGTGGAACGCAAGGGCAACATGAAAATGTCGGGCACATCTGAGGTAATGGGTATGCAGATACCGATTAACGGAGAGTCGGTAATTACATCAACAGTTACTGGATTTTAAGAACTTTTATTCAGCAAAAAATCAATTTGCTGCTCCATTTTTTGCAATGCCTCTTTTGCCCCGGTTTCTTCCGGCAGTGAGGCATTATTACTTGCAGCACCGGTATGTGTGGCATACCAAACTAAAACCATTGCAACATAATCCTGCATATCCTTACCTGCAAAACTGGTTTTAAACTCCAGTATTTTATCGTTAATTATTTTGATTGTTTTTCGCACAAGCTCTTCGTCTGATGGGCTTACTTTAATTCGGTAATTTCTATCGCCTATTACAATATTTACAGGAATTAATGTTTCCATAATGTTGAAATATTAAACTGAATTCATAATTTTAAGTTTCCTCCTGAAAAAAGGGAAACCTTTTTATTGGCTCTGACTTTTAAAAACATCCAATATTTAAAAGTAATAAATCCCAAAAAGAAATGTTTGCAAGGGTTAAACCATTAGTTTTTCTTGATTCATTAACTGTTGAACTTCCTGTACCTCAAAACAACGGAATTAAGGCTGTTTTGAAAGATGAAAAAGGGCTGGTTTGCCGTAGTATGGAAGTAACATCGCATTATCCTTCATTGTTCTGGGGTGGATTAAATGATCTTCCATACGGTGTTTATACCGTTGAACTTCACAATGGCGAGGAAGAAATGGTTGTAAGGATAATTAAGAGAGTTTAACCGGTTGTTATTGTGTAATCAATGCAATACATCTGTCAATTTCCCTGACGTAATGGTTGATTTTTTTTTCCAGTTCTTTTTTCTCTTTATCATCCAACTGCTGCTGCGATGCTTTTAACATGGCATTTTGCATTTCCATGATTTCAAATTCATGCTTTTGTGCCGATAGGTTTTCCTTTAAACTGATCAATTCTTCTTTTAGCTTGTGATTTTCTTTCTCTAAATGCTGATGCTTTTTAATGAGCAGTTGCATTTTTTGCTGTAATGATTGAATATGTTCTTCAAGCTTGGGCATGAATGATTAATTTGGATTACTTTCTTATTTCGGCAGAAAGTTGCTTTTCCAGCGACTGAATAAGCGTATTCATCATCTTCTCTGTTTCCTTGTCGGTGAGTGTTTTCTCTTCATCCTGAAACACAAAGTTCAAGGCCATTGATTTTTTGTCTGCCCCGATTTTTTCACTTTCAAAAACGTCAAATAAAGAAACCGATTTCAATTTGCCCACTTTAGCGGAAGCAACTGTTTTTTCTACTTCAGCATAAGTAGTTGTTTTTGGAATAATAACAGCAAGATCTCTTTCAACTGCGGGAAAACGTGGGATTTCTTCATACGCCAGTTTTGTTTTTGAAGCAAGTTGTGTTAAGATATTCCAGTTAATATCGGCAAAATAAACTGGTTGTTTAATGTCGAATTGTTTCAGTTGTGCCGCATCAACAATTGCAACTTTAGCAACTACCTGTTTTTTAACTTTGTAATTAATTATTCCGCTAAATCCTTTTTCTGTTTCGGCAATTTCTGTTTCTACCGGCAGGCCTGCCTGCTGAAGAATTCCGTTTACAACAGCTTTCAGAAAATATACATCAGTGGATGCTGCTTTCTGTTTCCATGAAGCTTCTGAACTGCCGGTTGTATAAATTGAAAGATGATCTGTTTCAAAATACTTACCGGTTTCTGTTGTGGTATATGTTTTTCCAAATTCAAACAGCCGGAGGTTATTGTTCTTTCGGTTGAGGTTAAACGAAATACATTGCAACCCGGTTTCAAGCATTGATGGACGCATTACATTCAGTTCTGCACTGAGATTGTTAAGCATTTTTACTGTGGTATTGAGCACTTCTTCACTGTACCATGCACTGTTGGCTATAGAGTTGGTAAAGATTTCACTGAACCCCTGACCTGTGAGAATATTGCTAATTTTTTCTTTATAGGCAAAGGTTGTATGATCTGATTCAGTTGATGGTGAAATGGTAATGCTGGTAGGTATTTCAACATTATCTAATCCATCAATACGCATTACTTCCTCAGCTAAATCGGCCGGCAATTCCATATCGGGTTTGCTGAAGGGAGCAGCAAGCCAAAGCTCATCAATGGACTCTTTCACCAGTTCAAAACCAAGCGATTCAAAAATTTTCTTTACGGTATCCGGATGGTAGTTTTTGCCGCTTATTTTTTTCAGGTAATGATACTTTAGCGCTATTTGTGTTTTTTCTTTTGGTTTTGGATAAATATCAGCCACATCACTTGCAATTTCTCCTCCGCACAATTCTTTTATCATCAGGGCTGCACGTTTTAACACGTTCACAGTATTGCTGATGTCAACTCCTTTTTCAAAACGTGTTGCTGCATCGGTGCGCAGGTTATGCCTGAAAGAAGTTTTTCGTGTGGTAACCGGATTAAACCAGGCGCTTTCAAGAAAAATATTTTTTGACGAATCTTTTACCCCACTTTTTAATCCCCCAAATACACCGGCAATACACATAGGCTCATCCGCATTGCAAATCATCAGGTCATCATTGCTGAGTTTGCGTTCTTTTTCATCTAATGTAGTAAACAGGGAACCTTCGGGAAGATTTTTTACAATTACTTCGGCACCCGTAATTGCATCGGCATCAAATGCGTGCAGTGGCTGCCCCGTTTCGTGCAGAATGTAGTTGGTAACGTCAACAATATTGTTAATTGGCCTTACACCAATTGCTTTTAAACGTTGCTGTAGCCATGCCGGACTTTCTTTTACTGTAACATTTGTAATGCTTACGCCAGAATAACGTTGGCAGGCATTTTCATTTTCAATTTTTACAGCAATGGGTAATGATTTATTGTCGGCCTTAAATGAATTGCTGAAAGGCGATTTAATTGAATTGTTTTTTTTATCATGGAAATTAAGATACGCAATCACATCTCTTGCAACACCTATATGGCTCATTGCATCCATGTGATTAGGGGTTAATCCAATTTCATAAATCCAGTCGGTGTATAATTTAAAGTAGTCGGCTGCAGGTGTTCCAACAACTGCATCATCTTTCAGTACCATAATACCTGCATGACTGCTGCCCAAGCCTATTTCATCTTCTGCGCAGATCATTCCATGGCTTTCAACACCCCGGATTTTTGCTTTTCTCATCGTTAGCGGATCGCTTCCTGCGGGATAAATTGTAGTGCCAATTGTTGCTACCACAACTTTTTGCCCTGTTGCAACATTAGGAGCCCCGCAAACAATCTGTAATGGGCTTTCTGCACCAATGTTTACAGTGGTTAATGATAACTTGTCCGCATCCGGATGTTTTTCACAGGAAAGAACTTCTCCAATAACAAGACCTTTCAGTCCGCCTTTCACTTCTTCATAAGTGTCCATGCTTTCAACTTCCAAACCAATTGAGGTAAGAATGCGGCTTAAACGCTCCGGTTCAACGGTTACTGGTAAATATTCATGAAGCCATTTATAACTGATTGTCATATTTCTCGACTTTTTTGCTGCGCAAAGATAAATGATTGACGGGTAGTGTAGAAGTTGGGTTTTGAAGGAGGTCGTTGCCGGAATGGTACATGAAAAACGGCGCAATGGCATATTGTAATCTTTTTCAGATCACAAAAAATATTTTTTTCAAAAGCTTTAAACGGATGTGCGGAATTTGCCCGGTTTATTGGAAATTGCAGATGATTGTGCATTATTTTGTTAATAACAGCCGTTTTATAGTTAATAACAGTGTGGATTAGCTTTGGATTGGGTGTGGAAACCAGTAGAAATGTATTGCGGCAGCAGAAATAAATAACATCTTTTTTTGTAGAAAACGATTTGTGTTTACATTCGTCGCCCTCCGTAACAATTGCTTAACATACCATTTGTTTGCAAGTAAACCGGAAGAACCCGAATCTAAACATTGTATTCTTGGTAAATTATGGATCTAACGAATATAAATAAAGACCGGAAGGCAAAACGGAAAGCCTCGCTTGATCTGTCAACAATGGTGTACGGCAAAGTGCCTCCGCAGGCAAAGGAACTGGAAGAGGCTGTTCTTGGTGCAATTATGCTGGAGAAAGGTGCATTTGATGCCGTTAGTGAAATATTACGTCCGGAATGTTTTTATTCTGATGCAAACCAGCGCATCTTTCGTGCAATGCAGGCGCTTACAACAAAAAGCTCACCCATAGATTTATTGACTGTTGTTGAAGAACTGAAATCAAAAGAAGAACTTGAAATGGTTGGTGGTGCATACTATGTAACACGATTAACCAATACGGTTGTTTCTTCTGCAAATATTGAAGCACATGCAAGAATTATTCTGCAAAAATTCTTACAGCGTGAATTAATTCGCATCAGTGGTGAAACAATTGGAGATGCTTATGAAGAAAGTACTGATGTATTTGATTTGCTTGATGAAGCCGAAAGTAAATTGTTTGAAATAACAAATAATTACCTGCGTAAAAATTTCGATTCGTTTGACAATGTATTAATCAAAACCATTCAGCGGATTGAAGACCTTCGTAATAAAGATGAAGATGTTTCCGGTGTGCCATCGGGTTTTCATACAATGGATCGTGTAACGTATGGATGGCAGCCAACTGATTTAGTTATTCTTGCAGCTCGTCCTTCAGTTGGTAAAACTGCTTTTGCGCTTAACTTGGCCCGTAATGCTGCGCTTCACCCAACAAAGCCAACGCCTGTTGCCTTTTTCTCACTTGAAATGAGTGCGGCTCAACTGGTGCAGCGTATTCTTTCAGCCGAAAGTGAAATTATGCTGGAAAAAATTTCAAGAGGCAAGCTTGAAGACCACGAGGTGCAGCAATTGTACAAAAAAGGAATTGAACGTTTGGCGAAAGCTCCTATATACATTGATGATTCGGCAGCGCTGAATATTTTTGAATTAAGAGCCAAGGCACGAAGGCTTGTAAACAAACATCATGTTGGTATGATTCTGATCGATTACCTGCAATTGATGAGCGGAGCAGGTTCAAATAAAAACTCAAACCGTGAACAGGAAATCAGCAATATTTCCCGTAACCTGAAAGGGCTCGCAAAAGAACTGGGCATCCCAATCATTGCACTTTCACAGTTAAGTCGTGAAGTTGAAAAGCGTAAAGAGGGGAACAAAATGCCACAGTTGAGTGACCTTCGTGAATCGGGTGCTATTGAGCAGGATGCTGATATGGTAATGTTTCTTTATCGGCCTGAATATTACGATATTACTTCAAATGAATTTGGAGAAAGCAACCGTGGTGAAACACATGTGCGTATTGCAAAACATCGTAACGGTTCACTTGAAACAATTAAACTGCGAGCTTTGCTTCATATTCAGAAGTTTGTGGAAGATGATTTCAGTGATATGGGAGGAGGTGCTTTGCCCGGCGGTGGTAACTGGAAACCTGTTCCTACAGATGATGGCCCGAAAGTATTTGTACAGAAGGGAAGCAAAATGAACGACATGAATTTTGATGAAGAAACTCCGTTTTAATTTCTGAATTCAGATTTACGATTATAGATTTGTCCCGCTCATTGCAGCGGGACTTTTTATTATGGCACTTCCTTTTTTTTATATTGATGGTTACGATGGCTCTTCAATGCTTCTTACGTTAAATGAAGAAACGTCAAAACATGTTGTGCAGGTATTACGCATGAAGCATGGCGAAGAAATGAATTTGACTGATGGAAAAGGTAGCCTGCTGAATGCATCGATAATCGATCCGCACAAAAAAAACTGCGTGGTGAAAATAAATGCCGTAACAAAAACAGATGCTCCAAAAAGAAAAGTTTCCATTGCAGTATCGCTGGTAAAAAATGCCAGCCGCTTTGAATGGTTCCTGGAAAAAGCAACTGAAATAGGCGTGCATGAAATTATTCCGCTGATAAGCGAACGCACAGAGCGGCAACATTTCCGCTACGACCGCATGAAAGGAATTGTTATCAGCGCTATGCTTCAAAGCCAGCAAACATGGATGCCTGTATTACATGAACCAACGAAATTTGAAAATTTGAAAATGCTGCAATTTGAAAATGCATTGAAACTTATTGCGCATTGTGATGAAACGGCGAGAACTCCATTTTCAAGTTTTCAAATTAACCAATTTTCAAATTATATCATTCTTATTGGCCCCGAAGGTGATTTTTCACCCGCAGAAATTGAACTCGCAATTAAAAACGGTTACCAGCCTATAATGCTTGGTGAAACAAGATTGCGGACGGAAACTGCAGCAGTGGTTGCAGCAACATTGCTTACGATTGTGTAAAGAACAGGGGCGACAATTCCCTTAACGGTGTGTGTACACCGATCAATTACTTTCAAAAAAACAATCAGTTTACAATTTTATTTGCACAACTGCTGCTGGCAAATGCTTCCGGTTTAGCTTTAAACGCAAAGCCCATACCGAGAATGTAACCCATTGCTTCACGCAAGGCTTCATTGCTTTTGAAATGGGGGTTGGTATTAATGTCGGCATGTACTTCCATGTCAACATCGTACTCTGTAAACAAATCGCACAATTCATAAGCAATTTCAATGCTTTTTGCAACTTCCACCAGCATACGTTCTTTAATTGTGTAACGCTGCAGTGTTTTTTCATTGTGGATGAACATAAACCCACCGTGCCCTTCACGAAGAAAAACAATTACAGTAGCAAACTCTGTATCGTTTCCCTTTACCTGGCTGTCGGTACCAATACAAACCTTCAGGCGAAAACCTTTATCAGATTCCCTGATGATTGCAGCACGAACTTCGTCTTTAATGGGGAAGCGGATCTGTTCACCGTTAAATCGTCTCCAGTTCATAAATTGAGGTTTCCCTAATTTACGAAGATATTTTGAGGAGATGCAAGCCGGGGAAGCTAAGTCTTTATTAACAAATGGGGATAAGCGAACAGAAAGTCAAAATATTAAGACCAACTGAAAATCAATACTGGCCTGTGCTTAGCATTACCAAAGTACATGCTTCTATTGGCTGAATGTTGTGTTCAAGCGCCAGTTTTTCCAGCTCATCATTTTCTGTACCTGGGTTAAAAATGATACGTTTAGGCCTGAGTGAAAGAATGTAATTATAATACATTTGCTGATGTGTGGGGTTAAGGTATAATGTTACTGTATCAATATCTTTTATTTCCTGTTGTTCAGTTGTTATTTCAACATCCGCCACCGTACCTGCATGCCTGCCAATACCAATTACATCATGCCCTTTGCTACGCAAACTGTGCAATGCAAGATAACTGTACCTGTTAGGGTTGTCTGATGCTCCGAGAACGAGGGTTTTCTTGTTCATGTTGCAAAGGTATGGCTCAAAAAATTATCTTAATTTCTAAAATAGACTATACATTTTCTTTGGAGTATTTTTAAAGATTTCAGTTAATGCATCTGTAAGTAAAGGGTATCTGAATTGAAATCCTATTTCAAGTATTTTTGTTGGAACAACCCACCTGCTTTTCAAAACTAATTCTGTTTCAGTTCCTATTAAAATGGCTCCGGCTTTTAACATCCATTCTGTAGCAGGTAATGCAAACCCGGTGTGTGAAATTTTTCTCAATGTATTCATGAATTCGATGTTCTGAACAGGGTTAGGTGAAGCACAGTTAAATGTACCTTCAAGTTGCGGATGATTATATAACCAGTCAATCATCCTGCATGTATCTTCAATATGCACCCAACTGTACATTTGTTTTCCATTTCCCTGTTTACCTCCAAGTCCGAATTTCAAAAGATTAAAATACGGAATCATTATTCCTCCCGATCCTAAAGTAATTGCCATTCTTAAAGCAATTTTCCTTGTGGCAGGAGTTGATTGATTATAAAATGTTTCTTCCCATTTTTTACAGACCTGTACTGAAAAATCATTTTTAATTTCACCCGTAAATTCATCCTGAGGTTTGTCGGTTGCATGGCGGTAAATTGTTGCTGACGAAGCATTAATCCAAAGTTTGGGTGGATGTTTTGCTTTTGCAACTGATTCGCCAAGTAATTTAGTCGGATCAACTCTGCTGCTTAGAATTTCTTTTTTATTCCGGTCAGTGTATCTGCAGTTAACCGATTTTCCTGAAAGATTAATCAGTATATCCGCATGCTCTAAATGATTACACCAATCTCCTGCATTTTTACCATCCCATTCACAGTAAATAACATTTTCAATTTCACTTTTTGTAAGCAGTGAAAATTTATTCCTGTTGTTTTTTGTTTTGCTGATGTTTCTGCTTAATACAACCAGTTTATTCGTTGTGCCGAAGTATTTAATTAGGCTTTCTCCAATAAAACCACTACCACCGGCAAGAATAATTTTTGCGTTTGTCATGTTAATTTTTTTTGATTGGTTATTGTAATTATCATCTGTATGGCTTATTTCAAATGAACAAATTCCTTCAGCCTAAGGATTTGTATTTCTTTATAGCAGATATATGTGTAAATGAGTAACATAAACGGCGATGTGAAAAAGGAACCCATCAATCCGGTATTGGTGATGGCAAGTAAGGCCGATAATAAAAATGTGATGTAGTAAATATTTCTCAATACATGATTACTGAACCAGCCGGTTTTAAAGTGTACAAACAAGCTTATAAACTGGCATGCACCGGCAATAATGTAAACAACATATGCAACTTCAAAAAAGCTGTTCAGGAATAAGAGTGTTATCAGTGCTGCACATAAAAGAATTGTAATTACCAGCTCTGTTTGTTTAAATAATTTCATTTCTAATATTTTAAATTTTCAGAAAAAAATGAAAATAATGTATTTGAAAAAAGCCGGGTTATCCGGCCTGATAATTAAACGCCTTATTTAATGAGTTTTAGAACTGTACTCAGAAACCAATTTTCATCGCTTTTTACTAAAAGTCCAAGCATATCATCGGCATGTGCCCCGAATTTCTGAATTCCGGTTACAGTATCAAGAAAAACTTTCACTTCTTTATCATTCCTGTCGCCTTCAACTTTACTCATCTGGTCCATCAGTTTCATCATCGGATCAAGCTCTCTTTTCTTCCGTTCTTTTATAATTTGGGTTGCAACTTTCCAAATGTCTTTTTCAGCAGAGAAATATTCTTTTCTTTCACCGGATATAATAACCCTGTCAACTAAGCCCCAGTCAATCAATTCCCTGATATTCATATTCACATTTCCACGGCTGATGTTGAGCTGAGCCATAATATCATCCTGGTTCAGCGGATCGGGACTTATCATTAGCAGTGCATGTACCTGCGCCATCGTGCGGTTAATGCCCCAATGAGTGCCCATGGCTCCCCAGGTGCTGATAAACTGTTGTTTGGCTTCAGATACCTTCATATTACGAAGATAACAGATGATTTAAAATTTTCAAAAAATATTGAAAATGATTTTATGGAATTAGGTAAATAAGACTTATACCACCATAATGGGGCTGATAGTAAGGAAGAAACGCCACATTCTTTTTTTTCAGATTACAGGGTAGTTTCTTTTTAACCCAGGGATAGAGTTTATAAGCTGCTTTTGTTGACAGAATTCCGATACCGGCACCTGCAATAACATCACTCAACCAATGCTTATTATTGTATAGCCGCAGGTAACCTGTTGTGGCTGCAACTGCATAACCTGCCACACCATACAATGGCGAAACATCTTTGTACTCCTGCCACATAAATTCGGCTGCAACAAATGCATCAGTTGTATGTCCGCTTGGAAATGATAAATTATTTGAGCCATCCGGTCTTAATTCTTTTGTGAGATGTTTTACAGGTGTAACAATTGCTGTTGCTAAAACCATGCTCATTCCGTAAAGCATGCTGCGGTCAATAAAATTGTGTTTCCCTTTTATGTTAATGGCGTTTAATCCATATACTGCTGCTGCGGGAACAAAAACCAGATAGTCGTCGATAGATGTTGTGTTATGCGGATGATCAATCCATATTTTTTGCTGAAGATTCTGATTAATTTGGATTAGTTCTGGATTTTTCAATGCTGTTAAGCCATAAACAATCATTGCAGATGGAATAATATATCCGGCTGCTTTTGTACGATGTTGATGATTGAGAGAACTGCTATCAACCTGTGCAGATACGGATAAACATTGTACGACAGCAAGAATGATGAGCAGACGATGCATTTAATTGGTAGTTATTGTTCAGGGTTTGAAGGTAAGTATTTCAATCTTCCTTCTAAATAAAAAAGCGCAGGTAACACCTGCGCTTTTGTTGTTATTTGTGATTGATTAAACCAGCATTGTAACCGGGTTCTCAATATACTTTTTCAATGTTTGTAAGAAGGAAGCACCAACTGCACCATCCACACTTCTGTGGTCGGCGCTGAGTGTTACTTTCATTACATTGGTAGTACCAAAACTTCCATCGGCTTTCTTTACCACAATTTCTTTAATACGGCCAACGGCAAGGATACAACTATCAGGAGGATTAATGATGGCAGTGAAATCTTCAATATCCATCATACCCAGGTTGGAAATAGTGAAAGTATTACCGCTGAATTCCTGTGGCTGCAGTTTTCCTGTTCTTGCTTTTTCATATAAACCACCAGCTTCAGAAGCAATCTGGCTTAATGATTTCTGATCGGCAAATTTGAATACAGGAACAATCAATCCCTGGTCAACTGCTACTGCGCTGCCAATATGAATATGATTGTACGTGCGGATGAAATCACCCATCCAACTGCTGTTTACTGCGGGATGTTTGCGTAATGCCATTGCGCAGGCTTTGATCATCATATCCTGGAAGCTGATCTTAACCGGGCTAACAGCATTCATTTGTGTACGGGCTGCCATTGCATTGTCCATATTAATCTCCATCTTCAGGTAGAAGTGTGGAGCAGTGAACATACTTTCTCCCAAACGACGTGCAATTGTTTTGCGCATGCTGCTGTTTGGTGTGTCAACAAATCCTTCACCTGCACCCGGAGTAAACGCAACAACCGGTGCAGCAGTTGCTGCAGGTTTAGTTGCTGCCGGTGCTGTTACAACAGCAGGAGTATAGTTGTCAATATCAGCTTTTATAATTCTTCCACCATCGCCACTTCCTTGTATTGCTTTGAGATCAATACCTTTTTCAGCAGCAATTTTCTTCGCTAATGGAGATGCCTTTACACGACCGTTATCACTGTTGCTTTCTGTTGTTGTACCTGAAGGCGCACTGGTTGCAGCGGCAGGAGCTTCACTTGAAGCAACTGGAGCAGAAGCAGCGGGAGCCGATGGATTTTTAATGGCTTCAATCAAACCACTAACATCAGTACCTGCTTTACCAATAATGGCAATTACTTCATTTACTTTAGCAGCAGTACCTGCTTCAAAACCGGTGTATAACAGAGTGCCATCAGCATAGGGAACCACTTCCATAGTTGCTTTATCTGTTTCCACATCTGCCAGACTTTCATCTGCTTTTACAGCATCACCTACTTTCTTATTCCATGCAACAATTTTTCCTTCTGTCATGGTATCACTCAGCAAAGGCATGCGGATTACAGTAACCGCAAGTGATTTGGCAATGCTTTCAGCATCACCGCCGCCAGTTGCAGGGGCTGCGGCTACAGGTTCTTCAACAGCCGGTGCAGAGGCAGCAGTAGTGGTGCCACCGCCAAGAAGACCTTGAAAATCTTCTCCTTCCTTGCCAACAATTGCAATAATTTCGTTTACTTGTGCGGCCTTACCTTCCGGCACACCTATGTATAACAATGTGCCATCCACATACCCAACCACTTCCATGGTAGCTTTGTCTGTTTCCACTTCTGCCAGCACATCATCGCCTTTTACTTTATCGCCCACTTGTTTATTCCATTTTACAATTTTTCCCTCGGTCATTGTATCGCTCAACAGGGGCATACGAATTACTTCAGCCATAAATTCTATTTTATTTGATTGGATTGAGGGCGTGAAATTAAGGCAAAATGAGCAAACAGAGACTGATGTTTTGGCCAATAGTTGTTAGTCTTAACGATTTCACTTTCTGACAAACATTGTTGAAATATATTTTTTTTTGCGTTTGTTGTTTTAAAGGTGCAACGACATTGATTTTTACGATGTCAGATGTTTAAATTAGTATCATGAAATTGTTGTCCCTTTTCTTTCTTGCAGTGGTATTGCTGATGTCTTGTACAAAAGACCAAACTCCGGGCAAAGCTTCCATTGAGGGAACATGGAAACTGGTAAAAGTGTATGATGGCGGACTTCCTTATTTATCGCAACCTTATGGCGATGTGATCATTACATTTACTACAGCCGGAACCTATTCGGGGCATACAATCGCCAATGAATTTTCAAATGGAACATTTAAAGTGCAGGACAGTAATAAAGTAACATTTGATTTGCCTCAAATTCAATCGCAGGTGAATGAAGAAGAATGGGGAAGAAGCTTGTTCGTTGTGCTGGGCTCCTGCGGATTACAGTCAGTTTTTCCATGCAAACCTTGCAATTATACAGTTACCGGCGATGAGCTTTTCATTGATTCGCCTATGCGTTATGATATACTGTTGAAAAAACAATAGAATCAATAATCCAGTTCAAGCCCAAGTTTATCTTTTAATTCTTTTACCAGCGGATATTTTTCCGCCATACGCATAAATTGCTCTTTGGTTGACAAAGGACGATCAACCGGGTTTTCATCTTCAGGTTCTTCTATCAACTCCACATGAATATTTATGTTTGGATTATAAAAGAAATGCTGTATGTGTTCAAGTAAATGCGTTTTCTCCTGCTTCAGAAACCCCGATTGAATGTTGCCATAAACAATTACCTCAAACAATTCCGCATTTTTCATCCGGCATTCCATCATTTCAAAGGTGGAAACAACGGAATGTTTTTGTGCCGATTTCAGTTTAAGAATAAATTCCTGCCAGGCAATTTTCAAACTTTCAGAATCAATATCCCTTTGTTGATTTGTTTGCTGATTATTTTCTGATGCAATCTTTTGCCGCAATTTGGCAAGTCCGCCTTTTACGGTTGAATTCCCTTTTACAACCGGTTGCTGCTGAACAATTGGTGTTTGGGGTTTTGCCCCTGTTTTATATGTTTGTTTAGGTTCTTCAATAATCAATTTTGCAGCGGCTGTCTTTTGCATTGAGCTTTCAGCACTCTGCACATTGCTTTCCTTTACCTCAACCGGTTTTAATAACCTGAACTGAACGGGCTTTGCTTTATCAGCTACTTTTTTTTTATCAGAAAGATCCAGCGCCTGCTGCAGGTATGTAAGCTTAATTAAAGCCAGTTCAACATGCAGGCGTTTGTTACGTGCCTGTTTGTAATTAATCTCTGCTTCATTGAGCAAATTCAATGCACTGATGATGTACGATGCAGAAGTTTCCTTTGCTGCTTCTACATATTTTTCTTTAAAGCTTTCCACTACTTCCAGCAGATTAGCTACTTTTTCATCTTTACATACCAGCAGATTGCGGAAAAATTCAGCCATTGCATTCAGCACCATATCACCTTCAAAACCTTTGCGGTTTATATCATCAAACAGCAACATGGCACTTGCCAGATCCTGCTGCTGCATGGCATCAAGCAACTTGAAAAAATAATCTGCATCTAATATGTTGAGATGCTCTAATGTATTCTGATAAGTAAGTTCACCATTGGTAAAACTTACAATTTTATCCATGATGCTGAGTGCATCACGCATACAACCTTCACTCTTTTGAGCAATGACCTGCAATGCCGGTTTCTCTGCTTTGATTTCTTCCTTGTCAACAATTTCCTGTAAATGCTCAACCGTATCATTGGTGGTGATACGTTTGAAGTCAAAAATCTGGCATCGGCTTAAAATGGTTGGAAGAATTTTATGTTTCTCCGTTGTTGCAAGGATGAAGATTGCGTAGGAAGGAGGTTCTTCCAATGTTTTCAAAAATGCATTAAACGCACTGGAGCTGAGCATGTGTACCTCGTCAATGATATACACTTTGTATTTACCCATTTGCGGTGCAAAACGTACCTGCTCAATGAGTGATCGAATATCATCAACCGAATTGTTGCTTGCAGCATCCAGTTCATGAATGTTGAGCGATGTGCCTTCATTAAAAGTTTTGCAGCTTACACACTGATCACATGCTTCGCCATTTGGCTGTAAATTTTCACAGTTAATTGTTTTGGCAAGAATACGGGCACAGGTTGTTTTGCCTACACCTCTTGGCCCGCAAAATAAAAACGCATGGGCCAGTTGGTTATGACTGATAGCATTTTTTAATGTGGTGGTGATATGGCTTTGCCCCACAACTGTATCAAAAGTCTGGGGCCTGTACTTGCGTGCTGAAACAATAAATTTATCCATAACTGCGGCTGCAATTTAGGGAAAATGAAGAAAGTGTACTTTTACTTCTAACGAATTAATAAGTTAATAGCAGTCTGTCGCTTACATGTTCTGTTTCTAAACTCCTTCCTTCCATCTGAAATCTTTTGAGCATTGATCTGCCGGTATCAATAAAGAGCTCTCGTTCAAACAAGTTTTCAGGTATTGGCAGGTTGCAAATAAAATCTCCTGATTTTTTATTACCATCAATACTCAAAGCAACAAAAACACCTTTCGTTTTTGCTTTTTCAATTTCATATAAAAGTTCAGCAAGATTAAAAGATTGAGCACCATATAAAATAGCCTGGCTAAAGGCATAAGGTGGGTCGCAATAAATTAAATCGCCTTTTTTTGCTTGTTTGAATGTTATTTTATGGTCTTGATTGAAGAACATTGTGCCTTTAATTCGCCTGTTCCATGTTTTCACACGGTTGGAGAAACTTTGAATATCAATAGGCATATGTGCTCCACAGGGAGTTGACATATACCCATCCAATTTACGGAATCGAATAACTCCTCCATAACAACTTCTGCTTAGATATAAAAAATCAGCGCCATTGGGGTTTAGATTGTATGAAGCTTTTACCATTTCGTAAACTTCTTCTTTTGTATATTTCCCAATTAAGTTTCTGCGTTCTGCATACCATTCGATTAGCTTTATGGGATTATTTTTTAATTGATTCCATATCTCTATCAGTGGTTTAAACGTGTCTGCACCAATGCCATGTTTAGGAGTTACTGTTGCAAGTATAGCGCCGCTACCCAAAAATGGCTCTATATAATTGTTGAAATTTAATGGGAAATGACTGGTGATTTCAGGTGCAAATTTTTGTTTATTCCCAACCCATTTCAGCAGTTGCGTTTTGGGCGGAGTAAACCTTTCCAGAATGTTTTTTTTATCGTGAAGCTCTACTAATGGCGGCATGTGCTAATATGCCTTTTTTGGGATATGTAAATATAGAGTATATTTTTCCATTGTGAAAAAAACTTTATATACAAAGAATTATCAGGTACTCCTGGAATTGCTATATAAAATGCGGGTCTCTTCAAATCTTAGGCAAATTGACCTTGCTGAAAAACTGGGTACTCCTCAATCTTTTATTAGTAAAATTGAAAGTGGCGAAAGAAGGGTAGATTTAATAGAGCTTTCTGAAATCTGCCGGATATTGAATATATCAATTGTTGATTTTGTTAAAGAGCTGGAAAAAAAAATAAATGAAGCCAAATAAATTATATGCTAACCAAACACTGGAATTTTGGGCAACTGTAAAATTATTAAGTCAGAAGCTTGGATATACAGAAAGAAAGACACGACAAATAAAAGTACCCACGATTGAAGAGGTTGTTTCTGTTTATAAAAATTCAAACCTAAATACAAATAAAATTTTCTATCGAGATTCAGTTACTGATTTAGGCAAATTAATACTGGATTATTTTCGATACAGGGCAGATGTTTTAAACTCAAGAGTACAAACTCTGCTAATGAATAAAGAAGATGCAGAAAGCCTGTTTAAAGAACTGGTACAAAATTATTTACCTAAATGCCCTTTGCCTTACAATAAACAGTCGGGCAATAAAAAAAATCACGCTTTTTTTACTTGTATTGTTAATATCCTCATTGAAGCAAACCTGGGAGGTTATTCATGTAATTACTCTGCTTCAGAACTAACTGCATTTACTCAACACAACTTTTCTATAAGGAGTTTGTCGAGAAGGGTTGACGGTTCTTTTCCTTCAGTCATTAATCCTGTAGCATTGTGGGAAATTAAGGAATACTATTATACGAAATCTTTTGGAAGCAGGGTCGCAGATGGTATTTATGAAACAATGTTGGATAGTTATGAGTTACAGGAGGTGAGAAGAACAATTAATCTGAATGTACAGCATTATCTAATGATTGATGATCATTATACATGGTGGGTTAAAGGGAAGTCTTATTTGTGCAGATTGATTGATATGATGCAGATGGGGTTAGTGAGCGAGGTTTTATTTGGAAGGGAAGTGATTGAGCGTATTCCTCAATTAGCAAACGATTGGATTTTCCTTTATGAACAGCATAAGGATATTTTGGAAAAATAATTCCTGTATTTAATGTAATACAGAAGGATCGCTTTCTTTCAAAAGAAATAGTATTTCGCGTATGCAAGCTTGGAGTGATAAACATTACATCTTCACATCCCTGTATTTTCTACCTTTTCTGAAAAATTGTCTGGCCAAAACAAAATAGGCCATAAGGTAAGAGAGAAAATGGTGTCTAACGTATAATTGTCCGGCACATGCACGAGGAAGAACTGATCAATAGTATTTTGAATGGAGAACGTTTGGGGTTTACACGTCTGATGGAAAAATATCAGCCAAATGTTTTTCGTATTGCTATTGGTTTTGTTCATAGCAGGGATGATGCGGATGAAATTACACAGGATGTTTTTGTCAAAGTTTACCAGTCCCTTTCAGCTTTCAATGGCAAATCTGCTTTCTCAACATGGTTGTACAGAATTACAGTTAACACAAGCATTAATTATATAAGGAAAAGAAAGCGGACTTATTTCTGGGAAAATCTTACCGAATTATTACATGTGGCTTCAAAAGAAAGAACGGCTGAGGGCAGGCTGAATGAACAATCGGATGCAGAAGTTATACGAACTGCTATTAATGCGTTGCCCGAAAAACAGCGAACTGCATTTGTATTATCGAAATATGAGGAACTGCCTCAAAAAGAAGTTGCAGCTATTATGCACATTACTGAAGGTGCAGTAGAACAACTGATTCACCGGGCAAGAAATAATCTGAAAAAAAATCTTGAAAATAAGCTGGAACAGGCGTAGGAAAAAAATACACACATTGTCAAATATTCAACAAGTAATATGAAAAAAGACGATACCATCTGGCAAAAAGTGGACGAACTGGTTAAACAGGAAAAGGAAATTGAATCAAATCCTTTTTTATTAACCCGTGTTATGGCAACAATTGAACATAGCAGAAATAATGAGTACGTTCTTTTGTCGCCCAGGTGGAAAGCTGCCCTGGTTTCGTTTGGAATGCTGTTGTCGGTTGCGGCAGGTATTGCAGCAGGCAATCTTTATCAACCACAAAAAAATCAACCCGGTGTTGTTTTAACCAGTGATGAAGTGATGGAAGATTTCAGTTTTTACCAGTCAACCGAAAACCAATAGTAACATGATCCGCAAAACACAAATATTAATTTGGCTGATTGTTTTATTGGTTGTAATGAATGTTGCAGCAGTAACAACAATTCTTTATCATAATTATAATGAAAAGAAAACGCAAAGTGATGTACAGATTAATTCAGGTACCGGAGGGCAAATCATCAACGGTGGTTTTCTGCGCCAGGAACTTGGTTTTGATGATGAACAGATGAATTCGTTCCGGGAACTTAACCAGCGGTTCAGGCCGGTTGCTGCTGATATTACTTTTCAGATTGATTCATTAAAAAATGAAATGTTTTCAGAGATGCAGAAAGAACAATCTGATACTGCAAAACTCAGCCTTCTTTCTGATCTTATCGGTAAAAAACATGGCCTGCTGAAACAAGAAACTTACAAATTCTTTTTAGGTGTAAAACAAATTTGTACTACCGGGCAGAAATTGAAACTTGGAAAGGCATTTCAACCATTATTTAAAAGTGAAATTAATAATCTTTCTCCGGGTCGGCAGCACAGGCGGGGCTGGAGGAATAATCAGTAATCTTTAATTCTATAAAAATGAAAAAATTGATCCTTACCGCAATTCTTGCGGTTGCCGTAACAGGGTTGTCGTTTGCCCAAACAAAGAATGGAAATGGTTCTCAGGGAACAACCCGCAATAATGCCGGTTATGTTGATGCAAACAAAAATAACGTGTGTGATAATTATGAAAACAGAAACGGAAATGTAAACAAAAACAGATCGCAGATGCAAAGACGAGGAAATGGCACCTGCCGTAATAATACTTTTTACAGGAGGGGTAACGGATGCCGCAGAGGTTAATTAGTGTAAATTTTAAAAAGTATCACATGAAGTCTTTCTTAAAACTTTCAGTTGTGTTGCTGTTACCCGGATTTCTTTTTGCGGGATGTGGAAAGCAGGACAGATTTGCAAATAACCAGTTGATTAATGAATGGTCAATGACAGCAGTGCAGCAGCAAATTTCAACATTACCTGTAGATAGTCTGAGTACAGAAGAAATAAATTCGCTGATGAAGATGCGTGAAGAGGAAAAGCTTGCAAGAGATGTATATAAAACGCTGTATGTAAAATGGGGTAGTAGGGTGTTCAGTAATATTTCAACTGCTGAACAGAACCATATGGATGCTGTACTGATGTTGATAAAGAAATACAATCTATACGATCCTGTACCATCTGATGAAATCGGGGTGTTTAAAAGTGATGACATGACAAAATTATACAAGCAGTTAACAGAGTTGGGAAACAAAAGCCTGTTGGATGCGTTTAAAGTTGGCGCTACAATTGAAGATCTCGATTTGTTTGATTTGATGAAAGCATTTTCATTTATTGATAATGAAGATATACGGCTTGTTTACTCAAACCTTTCAAGAGGAAGCAGAAACCACCTGCGTGCTTTTTACAGAAATATTCAGAATACAGGCGGCGATTATACTCCTCAGTATCTTACAGTATCAGAGTTTAATGCAGTTATAAGCAGCGATATGGAACGTGGAGGCTGGCAATAGTTTTTTCGTTACGGCTAAAAATATCAAATGGGTTTGTTATGGACTGGTTTTACAATGAAAGAAGCCGCCTGCAATTTTGCGGGCGGCTTTATTTTTAGTTTGATTTAATTACAACAACGGGTGTCTCTTAAACTCTCTTGTTCTGTCAAAAATATAACGGTAAGTAATCAGTTTCCGGCTGATGTGTGTGCCAAGGCTTGCTGCAATATTCATCATTTTGGGATTAAAATCACCAATCCACTGCATTTCATAATCATCATACAGCATTTTGTTTTGTATAAGTTTTGCAGCTTCCATAATCATAAAAGCATCAACGCCTTTGGCCTGGTGTGCCGGAACAACACCGAAAATAAGTCCCAGGAATTTTTTGTTTTTTCTTGTTGCCTTCAGCCATAAAAATTTCAGCTTACCCAATAAATCAAACCTACCGTTCAGGTATTTAAACCATTGATTCAGATCAGGGATATTTAACCAGATGGCAACAGGCTCTTCATTATAATATGTAAACCAGCAGATGCGTTCATCCATTACCGGTTTCATTGATTTAAACATGGTAATAGCTGTTTGATAATCGATTTCCTTTAAACCTCCATGGCCGGCCCATGCTGTGTTATAAACATGAATAAAATCTTTTGCAAATTTTTCCAGTTCATTGCTTTTGATGTGTACTGCTTTGTATCCGGGATTTTTTGATACTTCATCATGCCTGTGGTAAAATTTTTCCTGAAGTTTGTCTTTAACGTTTAATGAATAGCAAAGCTCATTATAGAAAAGCTGAAATCCGTAGTTTTCAAATAGAGGCTTATAATAAGGGGGGTTATAGTTCATGCAATACAGCGGTGGTGCAAAACCTTCTACCTGCAAACCCCACCATCTGTCACGCTCTCCAAAATTGATAGGTCCGTCCATTGCTTCCATACCCTTACTCTCAAGCCAGTTTTTTGCGGCATTAAATAATATGTTTGCAGCAGACTGATCGTTTACACATTCAAAGAAGCCCATACCACCAACAGGAAATTCATCGCCTTTGGTTTTATATTTTTTATTGATAAATGCTGCAACACGACCAAGCAGTTTTCCTTCTTCTGACTTCAAAATCCAGCGGATGGCTTCACCATGACGGAATGCTTTGTTTTTCTTTGGGTCAAACACATTGTCGATGTCGTTATCAAGTGGTCTGATCCAGTTTGCATCGCCTCTGTAAATTTCTACGGCAATTTGTACAAATTCTTTTTCAGATTGTTTGTCGTTTACTTCTATCAGTTTCATTTCTTAACCTTTCAGAATCGTTGCGAAATTAAACGAAAATGTGTTTAAAGGCGATGCGTATTTTTTGAAGTATAAAAGGTGGCTTTTCTTTTCATCTTTTTGTTAACTTGTTGCATGGCTAAATATATTCTTGCACTCGACCAGGGTACTACCAGCAGCAGGGCAATTGTTTTTGATCATGATGGAAACATCATTTCAGTTGCACAAAAAGAATTCAGACAGATTTTTCCACAACCCGGCTGGGTTGAGCATGATCCTGAAGAAATATGGAGTACACAGCTTGGAGTGGCTGCTGAAGCAATTATACATGCAGGATTAACAACAGAAAATATTCATGCAATAGGTATAACAAACCAGCGTGAAACAACAATTGTATGGGACAGAAATACAGGCAAGCCAATTTACAATGCAATTGTTTGGCAGGACAGAAGAACTGCTGATTTCTGTGATGAATTAAAAAGAAAAAATCTGCATATTCTTATTCAGCACAGAACCGGTTTAATAGCAGATGCTTATTTCAGTGCATCAAAAATTAAATGGATTCTTGACAATGTTGAAGGTGCAAGAGCCAAAGCTGAACGTGGTGAACTTTGTTTTGGCACGGTTGATACATGGCTGTTATGGAATTTAACGAAAGGCCATGTACATGCTACTGACGTAAGCAATGCAAGCCGTACCATGCTGATGAACCTGAGCACGCTGCAATGGGATGGTGAGCTGCAGAAAATTTTTGACATCCCCGGAAATATGCTTCCGCAAATACGAAGCAGTAGTGAAGTGTACGGAAATACACAAAATATTTTAACCATGCACAATATTCCTGTTGCCGGTATTGCAGGCGATCAGCAGAGTGCGTTATTTGGACAAATGTGTACACAACCAGGCATGGTAAAAAATACCTACGGCACCGGATGTTTTATGCTGATGAATACAGGAGAGAAATCAGTGATTTCAAAAAACAATCTCCTTACAACTGTAGCTTGGAAAATAAATGGGAAAACAGAATATGCACTTGAAGGAAGCGTGTTTATAGCTGGTGCAATTGTGCAATGGCTCAGGGATGGTTTGGGGATTATTCGCTCGTCAGCAGAGGTGGAAGAACTTGCGGCAAAGGTAACAGACAGCGAAGGAGTATATGTTGTTCCTGCATTCACAGGGCTTGGGGCTCCTTACTGGAACCAGCATGCAAGAGGAACAATTACCGGTATTACAAGAGGTACAACTACAGCTCATTTTGCAAAAGCTTCGCTCGACAGTATTGCTTATCAAACTGCGGATGTATTAAAAGCAATGGAAGCCGATTCAGGAATTGAAATCAAAGAACTTCGTGTTGATGGCGGCGCAACTGTAAACAATATTTTAATGCAGTTCCAGAGCGATATTTTAAACACTGCAGTTGTTCGTCCACGTATAACTGAAACCACAGCGCTTGGTGCAGCTTATCTTGCCGGACTTGCAACCGGTTTCTGGAATAGCTTGGAAGAAATTCAGCAGCAATGGCAGGTTGAACGCAGGTTTGAACCAAAGATGGATGAAGAAAAAAGAAATCAGTTTTCTGAAGGATGGAAAAAAGCCATTAAAGCAGCCGTAAGTTTTTAAGAAATCAAAAGTGAAAAGGTAAACGTCAAAACCTGAAACCCTTAACAGTTTCATTAATATTACAGGTTAATTTTAGTTTTGATTCACTTTAAACTTTTAACTTTCAACTTTAAATTTATCTTTTGAATCGTTCGCAACAAATACAGCAGTTAAAAACAACTAATCACTGGGATATAATTATTATTGGAGGCGGTGCCACCGGATTAGGTGCAGCGGTTGATGCAGCAGCCCGTGGTTATAAAACATTGTTGCTTGAAGAATATGATTTCGGCAAAGGCACATCGAGCCGTTCAACCAAATTAATTCATGGTGGTGTGCGTTACCTGCAGCAGGGAAATTTTCGGTTGGTAAGAGATGCTTTGCGTGAAAGAGGGTTGTTATTGAAAAATGCTCCGCATATTGCCCATCCATTGAAATTAGTTTTGCCTGCTTACCGTTGGTGGGAGAAGTTGTATTACGGTTTAGGTTTGAAAGTGTATAATTTTCTTTCCAATAAATTAAGTCTTGGCCGAAGTGAAATTCTTTCCATTAAAAAAACACAGGAATATATTAAAGGCCTTGACGGGAAAAAACTCAGCGGCGGTGTTGCTTATTTCGACGGACAGTTTGATGATGCACGTATGTGTGTATCACTGGCTTTAACCGCTGTTGATGTAAGTGCCACGGTACTGAATTATTGTAAAGTAACAGATCTTATTCACGACCAGGGGAGAGTAAAAGGTGTTGTGATTAAAGACAAACTGGATAATGAAGTGTATGAAGCCAGGGGAACAATTGTGATTAATGCAACCGGCGTGTTTGCAGATGAGGTGCTGAAAATGGATGAGGAAAGCGAAACAAAGATTGTAACACCATCGCAGGGTGTGCATATTACTATTGATAAAAAATTCTTTCCAGGAGAGCAGGCAATGTTTATTCCACACACTGATGATGGGCGTGTGTTGTTTGCAGTTCCTTTTCATGATAAAGTCATTATTGGCACAACCGATACCAGTGTTGAAACTGCAGTGATTGAACCGTTGCCATTAGAAGAAGAAGTGGAATTTGTGATTAATCATTTTAAACGTTATGTGCAAACGGGTTTGCAACGCAGCGATGTAAAAAGTGTTTTTGCAGGATTGCGTCCTTTGGTAAAAATTCCAGGCCAGAAGAAAACTGCACTGCTTCCCCGTGACCATACTATATGGGTTTCAAAAGGCGGCATGATTAATATCAGTGGTGGCAAATGGACTACCTATCGTAAAATGGCACAGGAAGTAATTCTGAAAGCACACTACGAAGGCGGATTGGCTTACACAAGATGCCAGACCGAAACAATGAAGATTCATGGGTGGATGAAGAAAGTTGATTATGATGACCCTCTGCATTACTATGGTAGTGATGCAGCAGCTATACGTTTCTTACAGCATCAGGGGTATTCCCAGTTAATTCATCCAGAACTTCCTTTTACAGTTGCTGAGGTCTATTGGGCTGTATTAAATGAAATGGCAATGACCATTGAAGATGTTCTTGCACGCCGTACAAGAGCTTTGTTTCTTGATGCAAAAGCTGCGGTTGAAGCTGCGCCGTTAGTAGCTGATATTATGATGAAGGAGTTAAATAAGGATGATGCCTGGAAACAGGAGCAGATCAATGCGTTTAACGAAGTGGCGAAAGGGTATATGCTGAAGTAGGATGTATGATGTAAGATGTATGATGTGGGGTGTCCTGATATAGGTTGATGTTTTGAATATTGAATGAGTGCCAGCAACCAAAAACTATAAACCAAAAACTATAAACTCTTTCTTGCCATGTCTCCCTTTATTGCTGAGTTTATTGGAACCATGTTCATTATTCTTTTAGGTAACGGCGTTGTAGCCAATGTGCTGCTGGCAAAATCAAAAGGAAATAACGGCGGATGGATTGTCGTCACCTTTGGTTGGGCTATTGGTGTTTTTGTTGGTGTGTACAGCAGTGCATCGGTAAGCGGTGCGCATTTAAATCCGGCTATTACCATTGCATTGGCAGCTATGGGAAAATTTGAATGGATAAATGCTCCGATGTATATACTTGCGCAGTTACTGGGAGCAATGACAGGTTCTTTATTAATGTGGCTCGCTTACAAAAAACATTTTGATGAAACAAAAGATGCTGAAGCTATGCTGGCAATATTCTGTACAGGTCCTGCAATACGCAATACAGTTGCTAATCTTACAACCGAAGTTATTGGCACGTTTGTACTGGTGCTGGGTGTATTGTTTATTGCTGCACCACAAAACAGCCTGGGGGCATTAGATGCATTACCTGTTGCATTGCTGGTGCTGGGTATTGGTTTGAGCCTGGGCGGACCAACAGGTTATGCCATTAATCCTGCAAGAGATTTAGGGCCACGCATTATGCATTTTATTCTCCCTATCAAAAACAAACGTAACAGCGACTGGAGTTACAGTTGGGTGCCGATTGTTGGGCCAGTGGTGGGGGCGTTGATAGCTGCCATTGTTTACAAAGTAATCATAAGTTGAAAAACAGTTGGGAAGCTGTTAGCATAAAACTGTATGCTAGTAATTGGGAAGGAAGTTTACAAAATCTTTAAGTAGATGTTGATATAATATAATCCTGCTAAAAGAAAAGTAATGCCTGCTGCAACACGCATTACTTTTTCCACTCTCGTTATGGCTTTAAAATACATGCCAATTTTTTCCATACTGAAGGCAATAATAAATGCAAAGAATATAACCGGTAACCCTGTGGCAATTGAAAATACTATCGGCAATCCCAATCCTGCGGAAGACGATATTGTGAGTGGTATTAACATGGCAAAGAATAAAGCACCACTGTATGGACAAAAAGCCAATGCAAATGTTACTCCCATTAAAAATGAACCGAGTAATCCTTTGTCTTTGAATTTTTCTGAAAACCTCGCAGTTAAATTTTCTTTCGATAAAAAATTTAATTTGATAATATCCAGCATAATTAAACCAATAATAATCATTACCGGACCAATAAACTTTTCGCCATTGCCCTGGAATAATTTTGCAACCTGAAACTTACTGGCTCCAAAATAGATAAGAGTCGCCAGTGCTGTATAAGAAAGCATTCTTCCAAGTGTATATAAGATGCCACTGAGTAATACTTTTTTCTTGCTTGATATTGTTTTTGCAATATATGCTGTTGCAGTAATGTTTGTAGCAAGAGGGCAGGGGCTGATGGATGTAAGTAATCCCAGTGCAAAAGCCGCAAGCAATGGCAAATCTTTATTTTGTGCAAGATCGGTGAGCCAATCCATACAGTTATTTTATAAAATCTTCAATAAATTTTTTTAATTCTGTTTCAAACAACACTTCATTGCCTGCTCTCATAAATGCAAATTCAGTCAGGTCCTTTTTCTTTCCTGTTTTAGGATTGTACAGGAATAAAGCTGTGCCAGCGGCTTCAAACTGTTCTGCTTTTTTGGCATTATTTTTATCGTCAACATTCACAAGACTGAAAGGCACTCCCGGAAAATTTTTTGATAAAGTTGAACGGGTTAATTTCTCAATTAACAAACAACTCGGGCAGCGGTGCTCGGAATGAAACTGGATCACCTCAAGCGTTCCGGGTGTAATGAATGTTTGTTTTTTCTGTGCATGAACGGCAGATGCAATGATAAGCGCAAGTGCAAATGAAATGAATGTAAAATGTTGTTTTTTCATAACTGTAGTTTATAAAATCACATTAAATAAGTATCCTGACAGAATCATAAAAAAGGCTATTGTACCGAAGTAGATGGCAATAAGTTTCCACGTCATAACTTTTTTAAGCAACATTGCTTCCGGCAGTGATAAGCCAACCACGCCCATCATAAAAGCAATTGCCGTTCCCAGCGGAACACCTTTTGCAACCAAAACCTGCACAACAGGGATTACACCTGCTGCATTACTGTACATAGGAACACCCATAATAACCGAAAGTGGTACTGCAAACCATTGTTTTTTGTTTATGTAATGTTCAAAGAATCCGGTGGGCAAATAGCCATGCATCAATCCCCCCACAGCAATGCCTATTATAATATAAATGGCGATGCCCTTAATAATGTTGATTGCTTCTTTAATTATAGCCGGCATGCGTTTTAATAGCGTGGACTTATCTTCTTCTAATAAATCTTCACTTTGCGCATTTGATAAAATACCCTGTACCCAGGGTGTAAGTAACTTTTCGAGTTTTAGTTTGCCGAGAGTATAGCCTCCGATAACACCCAGTGAAATGCCGCTTATAACATAGATAGCAGTTGTTTTAAAACCAAATGTTCCGGCAAAAATGGCTATTGCCACTTCATTTACCAATGGCGCAGTAATTAAATAGGAGAAAGTAATTCCAAGTGGAATGCCCCCTCTCACAAAACCAATAAATAAAGGAACCGAAGAGCAGGAGCAAAAAGGAGTAATTACACCAAAGAAGGAAGCAAATAAATACTCAAGTCCGTACATTTTTTTCCTGCTGAGAAAGTTGCGTACTTTTTCAACAGGAAAATAGGAATTAATAATTCCCATGATTATTGTTATAAAAAAGAGGAGAAGAAAAATCTTCAAAGTGTCGTACACAAAAAAGTTCAGTGCATCTCCTGCTTTTGAGCCTTTTGCTATTCCGGCCAGTGAATAAATAAGCCAGTCGGCAAAATGCTGAAGCCAGTTAAACATACAAATGAATTAACAATGGTAAAACTTAAGATCCACAGCAACTGCCATGGTTATGCTTGTGTTCATGGCCATGTGTACTGCAGCAGCCACCAGGCATATCATCTATTTCAGTTGTATCGCCTGATACAGGAAATCCTTTTTGAACCCAGCGTATAATACCATGTTTCATGTTCACCACTTTTTCGGCATCATAACCTTTGTGTATAAGAAATGCTGCAGCTCTTAAACTACGAGTGCTGTCATGACATACAAGAACCATTTCCCTGTCTTTCGGAAGAGAAGAAAAGCGTTCTTCAAACTCAGTAAGCGGTATATTAACAATGTGCGGAACATCAAATGCTAATTTTTCCACTTCAGTTTTTTCCCGCACATCAACCAGCAGAGCGCCTCTTTTTATCCATGCCTGTGTTTTTGTAGGGCAGATTAAATTCACAAATGTTTGCATAAAATCTATTTTGTAAGTAATTGTTTTATTTCATCTACAGTGGCAATTCTTCCTTTTATTAGTGCAACTTCATCAACCATCAGCACTGGTGTGGTAAGTACATTATACTTCAGCATTTCTTCTATATCTTCTATTTTAACAACTTCTGCATCAATGCCGCTTTGTTTTACAGCTTCCACTGCATTATTATAAGTTGTTTTGCATTTTGCACAGCCAGGGCCTAATACTTTTATCTGTTTCATTTTAGTGTCTGTTTATTTTTCAAAAAAATCAGAAAATATTTTTTTTGCTTCAAGCCATGCTTTCTGGTTAACGCAATACTTAACACGGGGAGGCATTACATCGCCCTGGATAAGACCGGCTTCTTTGAGCTCTTTCAGATGTTGGGAGATGGTTGACTGTGCCATTGGAATTTCATCGGTTAACTGACCGGTAAAGCAGCAGGTCTGGTTTTCAAGGAATGTGAGTATTCTGATACGTACCGGGTGGGAGAGAGCTTTGGCATATTTTGCCAGTATTTCCTCTTTGCTGGTATAACTGATTTCTGAAATGGTTCTTTGCATAGAAAGGAAACTATTTGTTCATCGCAAATGAACGATTGATTTTTTTTAGCAACCATGATTTTTATCACCTCAAAGGCTAATAATGGTTTTATATAGGTTTGTTCTGGTTTGGCCGTCATTCTGAAAGCTCCTGTGCATGCTTGATGTTCTTCCTTGTAGTTACGCATATTATGCAGCCATGTAGATGTTGGGGAATTGTATCAACAGCCACAAGTCCGGTACAACAGAGTTGATCGTTATTTGTGGGTACACTTATACTTATTCGTATATCCTATAACGTAATGATTGTATAACATTTGCGTTAATGAAATATTTAACTGCAAAGTAGAGATCATGAAACAGAATTGACCAGAAACGATTATTGAATTAATGGCACCTAAAGTGAAATTTTATTATTTGTTTGTAAGTATATGTTAATATAATATTGCGAAAAATTTATAAACCATGAAAAAAATAATTTCTATTCTTGCAGTCTTTGCAATGCTTTTCTCCTGTAAAAAAGATACTAATAATAATGGAACACCTGTTGACAACGGACCACTGGGAGGAACTTACTCTTTTACCGCTTCTGTAGAAAAAACTTATGACAGCATTCCTGGTTCAGGTATTTTAACGACAAATGAGTACACAACAACTACAACAAATCTAAAAGGCACTGTTACTTTTACAGCGACCACTATTAGTGCAAATGGCTTAATGTATGATTTCAATACAACCGGAGTTCATAAAGAAAAAAACACAAATACCGGGGCTACAATTACTACAAATACAACACCATTAACAGGTACCAGCGGTAGCAGTACAGCAACTAAAAGTTCCAATTATACTTTTTCTGTACCTGGAAGTGAGATAAGCATTGATGATGCACAGTATATTTTCTGCCCGGGTTTTTTAATTCTGCCTGCATCAAAAAAATATACATACACGTTAACAGGTAATATGTTGAAAGTGAAAATTGAATCATATTCGGCATCTTCACAATACCGCACTGTAGTTGAATCTACATTTACAAAACAATAGGTTTCCCAAAAATCAATAATAACTCAATAAGCCTTGCTTTTTCTTTAGCAAGGCTTATTGAGTTATTATCTTTTGTTATATGTGAATCTACAGGCTTAATTCAGTGTTTAACCATCGTCATCTTTTTGACTGATTCCAGTCACCTATATAGATTAGCTATTTTGCTGATTCTTGTCATTTCCATGAAATAATGCCTCTGGTAATTTAGCCCCTTCAAAAAAAGTCAAAATATGGACAAGAATATCAATCAGGAAGAACTCCAGCCAAAGCCAGTTGTAGAGGTGATGGACGGTAACGAAGCGGCGGCCTACATTGCTTATAAGTGCAGTGAAGTTTGTGCTATCTATCCAATTACACCTTCATCTAATATGGGTGAGTGGGCCGATGAATGGAGCGCACACGGTGAAAAAAATATTTTCGGACAAGTGCCTCGTGTAATGGAAATGCAAAGTGAAGCTGGTGCTGCAGGTGCTATTCACGGTGCTTTACAAGGCGGTGCTCTTGCATCTACTTTTACAGCTTCCCAGGGATTGTTACTTATGATCCCTAACATGTATAAAATTGCCGGTGAACTTACACCTACTGTATTTCACATTGCGGCAAGAAGTCTTGCTGCTCATGCGCTTTCAATTTTTGGAGATCATAGCGACGTTATGGCTGCAAAGAGCACTGGTTTTTCCATGCTGTTTGGTAACAATGCTCAGGAAGCAATGGATATGGCACTGATTGCACAGGCTTCCACTTTAAAGTCAAGGGTTCCTTTCATGAATATCTTTGACGGTTTCCGTACATCACACGAATTATCACAGGTTGAAGTTATACCTGACCATATAATTGAAGCGATGCTCGATAAAGAAGCAATTATTGCTCATCGTGACAGAGCTTTATCTCCCAGTAATCCATTTATCCGTGGTACTGCACAAAACCCTGATGTTTACTTCCAGAACAGGGAAGCTGCCAATCCATATTTTGAAAAAGTGCCAGGCATAGTTCAGGCCGAAATGGACAAATTCTATGAATTAACCGGAAGAAGGTACAACCTCTTTGACTATTATGGTCATCCACACCCCGACCGTATGATTATCATCATGGGTTCAGGTACAGGCGCTGTGCAGGAAACAGTTGACTTCCTGAATGCCGAAGGTAAACGTGTTGGTGTGTTATGTGTTCGCCTCTTCAGACCGTTTTCGATTGAAGCCTTTATTAAAGCGATGCCCAAATCTGTTGTAGCAATTGCCGTACTCGACAGAACGAAGGAACCCAATGCAATGGCCGAACCATTGTTCATGGATGTTGTCAACGCATTGAACGAATCGCAGGAAAATCATCATGCACACATTATTGGCGGCCGTTATGGTTTGTCATCGAAAGAATTTACTCCTGCAATGGTGAAAGCTGTATTTAAGGAACTGAAACAGAAACATCCTAAACAGCACTTTACTGTTGGTATTGAAGATGATGTTACCCACATGAGTTTGTGGTACGATAAAACATTCCATCTCGATAACCAGCATAAGTTCCGTGGCCTGTTCTTTGGCCTTGGTTCAGATGGTACTGTAAGTGCAAACAAAAACTCCATCAAAATCATTGGTCACAAAACCGATTATTTTGTACAAGGTTATTTTGTGTACGACTCTAAGAAGTCGGGTTCGCTTACAGCTTCACATTTGCGTTTTGGCGAAAATCCGGTTCGCTCAACTTACCTCATCAATTCTGCAAACTTTGTAGCATGTCATCACTTCAACTATCTTACCAAGTACGATATTCTGAAAGATGCTGCTCATGAAGCAACCTTCCTGCTCAATGCACCTTATCCAAAAGACGAAGTATGGGCTAAGTTGCCTAAAAAAGTGCAGGAAGAAATTAAGCACAAGCACCTGAAGTTTTATGTAATCAATGCTTATGCAGTTGCCAAAGAAAGCGGAATGGGCAACCGTTTAAATACAATTTTACAAACCTGCTTCTTTGCTATCAGCAACATTCTTCCAAGAGAAGAAGCTATTGCAAAAATTAAAGAAGCTATTTACGATTCATACTGGAAAAAAGGCGAAGCTGTTGTACAGAAAAACTATGCAGCGGTTGATGCAGCTTTGGATAACCTGTATGAAATTGATTATACAAATCTCGAAATCGGATCAAAAGAACTTGATGTTGCAGTTCCTGCAGAAGCTCCCGATTTTGTTCGTGAAGTACTCGGAAAAATTATTGCAGGTGAAGGTGATGAACTTCCTGTAAGTGCATTCCCTGTCGATGGTACATTCCCCGCTGGTACAACCAAATGGGAAAAGAGAAACATTGCTGATTCAGTTCCTGTTTGGGATCCTTCTTTGTGTACACAGTGCGGTAAATGTTTTCTTATTTGTCCTCACGCTGCTATCCGTCCTAAAGTTTACGATAAAGCCTTACTTACAAGCGCTCCGGAAACATTCAAACATACCGATCCGATTGGTAAAGAATGGAACAAGGAAACTGAAGCTTATACATTACAGGTTGCAACGGAAGATTGTACAGGATGTTCTCTTTGTGTTGAATATTGCCCAATTACAAGTAAAACTGAAGCCGGTCATAAAGCCATTAACATGATGGATAAAATGCCGTTTCAGGAAAAAGAAGTGGCAAACTGGGATTTCTTCCTCAGCATTCCTGAAGTTGACCGTGCAAAAGTGAACAAGAACACAGTAAAAGGTTCTCAGTTTTATCAACCATTGTTTGAGTTCAGCGGTGCATGTGCTGGTTGTGGTGAAACTCCTTATATTAAATTGTTAACACAGTTGTTTGGGGAAAGAATGCTTGTTGCAAACGCAACAGGTTGTTCATCCATTTTTGGTGGTAACCTTCCAACAACTCCATGGACAACCAATTCAAAAGGTGTTGGGCCGGCATGGTCAAACTCATTGTTTGAAGATAATGCTGAATTTGGTCTGGGCATAAAAATGGCAAACGATAAGAAGCGTGATCTTGCATTACAACTGCTCGATGAAGTTCGTCCGTTTGTTGGAGAAAGTTTGGCAACATCTATTGCTTCAGCTCCTGAAACAACAGAAGCTGAGATTAAAACAAAAGATGAAATGATCAAACTGCTGAAAAAACAACTGGAACAATTACCTGGTCAGGCAGCGAAAGACCTTCTGCACCTTGCCGACTTCCTTTCTGATAAATCAGTATGGATTATTGGTGGTGATGGTTGGGCTTATGATATTGGCTATGGTGGTCTCGATCACGTACTCAGCACAGGTGAAAACATCAATATCCTTGTTCTTGACACAGAAGTTTATTCAAATACAGGTGGACAAAAATCGAAATCAACACCGCTTGGTTCGAGTGCTAAGTTCTCTGTAAATGGTAAAACAACCGGTAAAAAAGACCTGGCACTGCAGGCAATTGCACACGGCACAGCTTATGTAGCAACCGTGGCAATGGGTGCAAACGATGCACACACTGTACGTACAATTCTTGAAGCCGAAGCATTCCCTGGCCCGTCAATCATTATTGCATACAGCCAATGTATTGCACATGGTATTGATATGGCACATGGAGCAGAAGAACAGGATTTTGCAGTGAAGAGCGGTTACTGGCCACTGTTCCACTACAACCCAACGAAAGAAAAAGGTCAACGTTTTGTAATTGATTCAAAAGAACCTTCAATGCCTCTGGCCGATTTCATGTATCATGAAAACCGTTTCAAAGTCATCAAAGCAAAAGATCCCGTACTTGCTGAAGAATTCTTAAAACAATCAGAAGAATTGAAAACCTCAAGATGGGAACGTCTTCTTACACTGAAAGGTTTATAATACTTGATTATTCCTTATGAAAAGATAGAAAGAAGGGAGCCTGTTCAGGCTCCCTTTACTTTTTTTATGTTGAGGCAGATGCCCTTGTTGGTCGCCTGACCAACAAGAAGGTTGTGATTTAACAAAATTGTTTTTTAAATTAGTAGATGATCAGATTTGAACACCTGCCACAATTTATTACAATAACAAACCTCAACTGGCTTCTTGTTCTGCAGAATGATTATCACAAACAAATCATTGTCGAAGCAATTGAAAGAAGAGTTAAACTTGAGCAATTAACCATATATGCATTTGTTATTATGCCGAATCATTTTCATTGTATTTGGCAATTGCATGATGGAATAATAAAACAGGATTTTCAACGTGATTTTTTGAAGTTCACTTCCCGGAGTATTTTAAACTTCATGCGTATGAATGATGATCCGTTGTTGAAGCAACTGAAAGTTAAAGCTGCTGACCGCAATTTCCAGGTGTGGGAACGAAACTCTCTTTCAATTGATTTGTTTTCTGAAAAAGTTTTTCTTCAAAAACTGGATTATATACACAATAATCCACTTCAACAAAAATGGCAATTAGCAGAAATGCCAGAAGATTATCGTTGGAGCAGTGCTGCATTCTATGAAAAAGGAATAAGTGAATTTTCTTTTCTCACACATTACCGGATGTGATTTTTTGTTGGTCAGGCGACCAACAAAGGCGTGAGATATATAAAAGGAATATCCTAACTATAGCACTTTGAAAGAGGGGTTGTTTTTTTATTGTGAATATTACATAACATTGTGTAACCTTTTTATTAACAGCCTTTATTTATAATCATGAAATTCATTTCCGGATCACTTTGCTTAACCTTAAGTATTATAGTAATCACTTCTTCTTTAAACGCACAGTATGTGTTAATGCCTTATAGGAAGGGTAATTTGTGGGGGTATGCAGATACGAGTGGGAAAATCGTTGTAAAGCCTCAATTTGATTGGGCTAATTTGTTTAAAGATGATTATGACTATACAACTATAGTGAAAAGAAGCGAAAGACAGGAATATCTGGGACTCATTAAAAATACAGGGCAGGTTATCATTCCCCCAATTGATTTTACAAGTTATGATATACCCGGAAATGCTCTTATTCGGTTTGGGTCTTCCTCGACCTATTTGCCTGAAAGGTTGCGTGAGTCTCTTGAAAAACCGGCTTATAATCATGGCAATCATTGGACAGACAGTTTACCACTTTTAATTTTTGCTCGGAAAAGCAGGTCTTATTATAAAAAAGATTCGCTTTACATATTTGACTCAACTGGTAAGCAATTAACTTTTGAGCCTGTAAATCTTATTTCGATTCTAAGTTATGTTCCGTTCAAATATTACTTTCTGGTAGAGAGGAACGACAAGTATGGAGTTTTTTCGCAAAATGGAAAAACAGTTGTTCCTATCGAATATCAGATGTTACAATGCGTTTATGAAGAAAAAGGAAATTATATTAACATCGCCAAGAAAAATAATCGGTATGGATTGATATCTATGGCGAACAAAGTAATTATACCATTTGTAAACGATGAAATACGTACGGAAAAATATAATGGTAATATTTTATTGATAATAAGGCGAAATAAGGAAGAGGCGGTTTATGCTGCCAACTTAAAATTAATTGATGGGTTTAAGAAAGGAAGAGTATTAATAGAACGAGTTTACAAGAATAATAATGTTACATTTAAGATCAGCAGGGACACAGTTAATAAATTTGAGTCGGGCGAAGTAGCTCAAGGTGTAGGTGTGATAGAGGTACCAAAGGATGAAATTCGTTCAGAAACAGGCTATGTAGAAGCACCAAGAGAGGAAGGGCCTCGCCCTGATATTCTAAAAATTATTAGTGAAAATGGCTTGTTTGGTCTGAAAAAAGGTGATTCACTTTTAATAAGGCCTAAATACAGTAAACTGCAACCAACTACAATCTATAAAAATGGACATAAAGCTGGTTATTTTATTGCTACAATAAATGGAAGGATGGGAGTTATTGACGAATATAATAACACTGTAATCCCATTTGATTATATAAGTATAGAACAATGTTTACAATACAGCACTTTAAATAACCCATTGTTTTTAGTGCAGAATAAAAAAGGACTGAAAGGTGTTATTGATTTTAAGAAAGAGACTATAATTCCTTTAAAATATCAATCAATTATTAAAGTTGAAAAATATACGGGTAATGCCAATGTCATTTTTGCATGCAGTGATGATAAAAAGACCATCTTTTATAGCAACGCTGGCGACACTTTGTTTTCTGTCGGCTTCCCAACTGTTCAATCTCTTTCTGTAATCAATAGTAAATATGATAATGAACAGTTCTGGGTAATTAGTGATAAAGATAGCGGAACTGGTTTAATAGACAACCACGGGCATTTACTAATTCAGGCCAAATACGCTACCATCAGTATCCTGCAAAGCTATTCAAATGACAAAACCAGAAATTTTTTCCTGGTTACATCAAAAGATGGCATGTCAGGTTTGTTTTCATTAAAGGGTGAGCAGTTGATAAAACCGGTATTCGAATCAATTTATCCTTTCCGAAATTTTACAGAAAGAGGTCGAATAACATCAATGGCCGATACTGCATTTTATTTTGTTGCTGGTAAGGATAGTTTATTTGGAATTGTTGATATGTATGGGAATGAAAAACTGCCTTTAAAATATAGTAGCAAATTTACTTTTTTAAGTACGGGCTTACCCTATATTGTTGTTGCGAAAAATGGTTTGCGTGGATTAGCCACTTTTATTGAGCCTGATTTAATTCCTTTGCAGTGTATTGATTTTCCTTCCAATGAAAATATGTCGGAAAGATTAAACTCTGGCGTAATTGTTTATCGGTCGACAGAAGAGAAGAGTACTGGTAATATTGGTGTCTTCCTTGTTAAAAATAATAAACTGGTCAGGCAATTGCCGGCAATATATAAAAGTGTCTGGGGTGGGCGGTCGGGCAGTATGTATAGAAAATATTTTTCTTTTTTTGCATTGTACTATGTATCAGAGAAGGGTGGATGGTATGATTATTTCGGTAATAATGGAGTATTGTTTTTTGAAGACTAATGTAGTGGCTCTCCTTACGCCCTTGTTGTCGCCTGACCAACAAGGGTTTTTCAATGAAATCATTTCAATGCAGACAATTGCTGCCATGAAAACGGAACCATGAAACGAGCGTGGCAACAGACGATGCCATTAGCACTGTTGCTGGTAATAACAACATACAACCTCTTACACTTTTGTTGGTCAGGCGACCAACAAAGGCGTGCTAAGTGTATTGTATTAAAAAAATCGTGTAAATCTTTTTAATCCGTTTAATCTGTGTTTCTATCTCAACTCTACAACTTCTCAAACTTCGCCTGGAAAAAGCGCAGGTACTTTGGTTCATACACCATCTTCATACCTGTAATTTTCGTTCTCCGTTCAAACACTCTTGCAGTCGATTCAGCAATTACATCCATATGCGCCTGTGTATATACACGACGTGGAATGGTAAAACGCACCAGCTCAAGTTTAGGATAATAATTTTCGCCATTGGCTTTACGCCCGGCCGATACAACACCACGTTCCATTGTTCTTACACCTGAGTCGAGATAAATTTCTGCAGCAAGTGTTTGTGCAGGAAACTGGTCCTGCGGAATATGTGGCAAAAATTTCTTTGCATCAACAAATATTCCATGACCACCAATTGGCAATACAATCGGTATACCATACTTCATCATTTCGTTACCGAGGTATTCAACCTGTCCAACCCTTGCACGAATATGATCATCACTCACACTTTCAACAATACCAATTGCCATTGCTTCCATATCTCTTCCTGCAAGTCCGCCATAGGTATGCAATCCTTCATATACCACCACCATGTTTCTTGCTTCTTCAAATACATCCCAATCGTTGATGGCAAGAAAACCACCAATGTTTACCAACGCATCTTTTTTGGCACTCATTGTAGCGCCATCGGTATAAGAACAGATTTCTTTTACAATCTGCTGAATGGTTTTTTTGTCATAACCTTTTTCACGCTGCTGAATAAAGTATGCATTCTCTGCCACACGTGTCATGTCATGAATAATGCGAATGCCATGCTTTTTGGTGTATGCTCTCAGCTCTTTCAGGTTTTGCATACTGATAGGTTGACCACCGGCCATGTTTACACTTGTAGCAACACTCACATAAGGAATTTTTGAAGCACCATGTTTTTTTACCAGCGCATCTAATTTCTTTAAATCAACATTTCCTTTAAATGGAAACAGGTTTTCAGGATTATGTGCTTCATCAATAATCACATCTTCAAATTTTCCACCGGCCAATTCCTGGTGCAATCTTGTTGTAGTGAAATACATGTTGCCGGGAATGATATCGCCTTTCTTAATCAGAATTTTGGAGATGATGTTTTCAGCACCACGTCCCTGGTGAGTTGGCACAAGATATTTGTAACCATAAATTTCTTTCACCACTTCTTCCAAGTGATAAAAGTTGCGGCTGCCCGCATATGCTTCGTCGCCCAGCATCATGCCCGCCCATTGACGATCACTCATAGCACTGGTGCCACTGTCGGTTAACAAATCAATGTACACATCTTCCGACTTCAGTAAAAACGTATTGTATCCTGCTTCTTTCAATGCTTTTTTACGTTGCGCAGGAGTTGTCATTTTCAGCAGCTCAACCATTTTAATTTTGTAAGGTTCAGCCCAGCTGTGTTTAATTGGTTTCATGTTTATATAGCTTTAATCGTTAACGAATGGGTTTAAGTTTCGCTGTAAAATGCCGCAGCATCGGTGCTTCTTCTGTAATCGTCAAACCTTTTATTTCATTTCGTTTTTCAAACACTTCAATAATTACTTCGGCCACATAATCAATATGACTTTGCGTATATACTCTTCTTGGTATTGCCAAACGAACCAATTCCATTTGCGCAGGAATTAATTTTTTGTTTTCATCGTACTTGCCAAACATTAATGAGCCAATCTCCACACTTCTTATTCCACCTTCAACATATAATGCACCAAGCAATGCCTGACCCGGATATTGTTCAACAGGAATATGTGGAAGAAATGCTTTTGCATCGAGATACACTGCATGCCCACCACCGGGCTGCATAACAGGCACACCTGCATCAACTAATTTGTTGGTGAGATATTCAATGCTGCGGATGCGGTATTGCAGGTAATGTTCATCCATCACTTCTTTTAGTCCAATGGCAATGGCTTCAAGATCTCTTCCTGCAAGTCCGCCATACGTAGGAAATCCTTCCATCACAATAAGCAAGTTTCTGCATTGCATTGCAAGTGTTTCATCTTTCATTGCAAGAAAGCCACCAATGTTTGCAAATGCATCTTTCTTTGCACTCATGGTACAACCATCCGCATACGAAAAAATTTCATTGGCAATTTGCTTTACTGTTTTGTTAGCATAACCTTCTTCACGCTTTTTAATGAAGTATGCATTCTCTGCAAAACGGCATGCATCTATAAAGAACGGAATGTTGTACGCTGCACAAACAGCTTTTGCTTCTTTTATGTTTTGCATACTTACAGGTTGTCCACCACCTGAATTGTTAGTGATGGTCATAATCACCATCGGAATATTTTCTGCACCTTTTTCTTCAATGGTTTTTGTAAGTGCTATAATATCCATGTTGCCTTTAAATGGTGCAGGAACGGTTGGATATTTTCCTTCTTCACAAATCAAATCAATTCCTTCTGCGCCGGAGAATTCGATATTTGCTCTTGTTGTATCAAACAATGTATTACTGATAAAATATTTTCCTTTGCCGCCTGTAATGCTGAAGAGAATTTTTTCGGCTGCACGTCCCTGGTGAGTTGGAATAATAATCGGCAGACCAGTAATTTCTCTTACTGCTTTTTCAAAGCGGTAGAAGCTGGGACTTCCGGCATACGATTCATCACCCTGCATAATGCCTGCCCATTGATTGCTGCTCATGGCACTTGTACCGCTGTCGGTAAGCAGATCAATCAGCACATGTTCTGCATCAATTAAAAATGGATTGTAAAAAGCTTTTTCAAGAATGGCAATGCGTTCTTCTTTGGTTGTAAAATAAATAGGCTCAACCGATTTGATCCTGAAAGGTTCAATGATTGTTTTAATCATGGCTTAAATAATTAATGCTGCTGCAGTGCAACAACAGGTGATAAATGAATACGAAGCGGTACGGAGTTGTACAGTGTTTCGCTTTGTGTATAATAAAAGAGGAAGCGATGGTCTTGATACAGACCGGGGAGATCGATTATGAAGGCCTTCTGATAATATTTTTCCAGAGATATAAAGGCATGGATCAAAGATAGAAAGAAATCAGAAGTATCAAAACAGTTGTTAGTTTATTCTTTGCAAAGCAAACTTGGAAAAAAAAGGTTGACAACTTCTAAAAGTCGTCAACCTTTCGCAATATAATTTCAGAATGACTTGATTAAAGCCTGTTACACACCAAACTGGCGCAGGTGATGATCGAGATGTTTCCACATGCTCTTACCCCATTGTTCTGCAGTAAATTTTCCAAACACAGGATGAATTTTATCGCCAATGCCAGCAGCACCTTTTTCGTAAAAGCTGTTGATCATTGAAACAAGTGTGTCTCTTTCAGTTTCAAATTTGTATTCGCCATGAATGCGGAAGTTGGGAGCAGTTGGTAAGTTTTTATCCCAAGGCTGATCATCGTACAGTTTCTTGCGCATTGCCCAGCCAACAAGAAAACCAAACAAGGTAAGTTTATGTGGCTTGCTGCTTAAAGGTATTTTAAATGCTTCCTGGCAGTGAACAAGCATTTGGCCTACATTCATTTTTCCCCAATGACCATATGATACAGGCGTGAGGTAATGAATGCGATGAAGAATTTCGTTATGGGCTTCTTTATCGAAGAGATTTTTGACAAGCATAAAACATCAATTATAAACTTTGTTCATAATAAGGTATATCGTCGTGGCTTACAGGATCTTTCTGCAGCCAATAAGCCGGAGTAACAATATGACCACCTTTTGTTTTTAACAACCTTCCGAAAACTGCATTGGTTGGGTTGAAAAAAATATTGGTTACACCAACGGTGAATGTTGTTGGTGGGGGAGGTGGCGGCGGCGGCGGAGTTTCACCTTCGGAAACTTTAGGAGCTGGTGCTGCCTTTGGTGGTGGTGATGGAACAACCACAACTTCATAACCATTAAACTCAAGGAGTTCTTTCAGAAACGAAACACGGTCTTCTGTTGCAAATTTTTCTACAATTGCACATTTCACTCCGTTCAGTTCCTCAAATTCGTGATTCTTATTGATTGCCATATTCAATGCTGTTTTTAACTGTAAGACTTATCTTACTAAAGAGAAAATATAATCGTACACACCACTAACCAAACCGGTAATAACAATACCTGCAACACAGGTAACAAATGCAATTTTCGGACTAAGACTTATTTCAACTTTCTCAATCGGGTTGTCATTTGCATCCATAAACATTGCTTTGATGATGCGCAGGTAATAGTACATGGAAATAACCATGTTAAGCGCAGCAATAGTGATCAGCACATAATTGTTCTTTGATGCACCGGCAAGAATAAGGAAGAATTTTCCAAAGAAACCGGCTGTTGGCGGAATGCCTGCAAGCGAAAACAATGCAATTGCCAGTATCCATGTAAGTGCAGGATTGGTTTTGTAAAATCCTTTAAACTCATCAATGGTTTCTTTTCCTTTTTCTGTACTAACCAAACTCAATACACCAAAAGCTGCAAGGTTGGAGAAAATATAAATAAGTACGAAATAAATAACCGAAGTAGCACCCTGTGGGTTTGCACTTGTCATACCAATCAGGATAAAACCTACCTGCGAAATAGATGAGAATGCAAGGAAGCGTTTGAGATTCTGCTGGCGAAGTGCAAACAGGTTACCAATAATCATTGAAAGCACAGCCAGTACTGCAAGCAGGTTGTACCATGTAAAGAAAATTTTATCAAACACATGAAACAATACACTTGCCATCACAAAGATCATACTGCCTTTGGAGATTACTGACATGTAAGATGTAACAGCAATGGGTGAACCTTCGTACACATCGGCTGTCCATAAATGAAACGGAACAGCAGAGATTTTAAAACCAAAACCGGCAATGAGCAGTATAAATGAAAACAGGAACAGGGGAGAATCAGATGCAACCTCTCTCAACCCTTCATAACTCAACGTACCTGTAACACCATACATAATAGAAATACCAAACAACAGTAAACCAGAAGCAAATGCTGAAGACATGATGTATTTCATGGCTGCTTCAGATGAACGTTTTTTATCCAGGTCGAAATTAGCCATAGCTGCCAGCGGAATACTTGCCAGCTCCAGGCCAACATAGAACATAAGAATGTTGTGGCTGCTGATCATGAAATACATGCCGAGCAGTGTAGAAAGCATCAGCAGGTAAAATTCAACTGCATGCTGGTGTTTGCTTAACCAGTTTACAGATTGCAGTGAAATGATGAGCACACCAAGGTTGAGAATGCTTTTTTCAAGACGGAGTAAGTGATCGGTATAAAACATATCGCCGAACAAGGAACCGCTTTGATTGAAAAAGAATCCTGCAGCAAGGTTTATTGCCAGCAGCACATTCACAAGTGTCATTAATTTTTTGCTGTCAATATTGTCAGCACCAAGCTTCAGGAACAATAAAATAAAGATGATTACTGTAAGCAGTAACTCCTGTTGCATTAAAAGAAAAAAGTTTGTCATAAAAATATCGACTAAAGAACAGGGAATGTTGATGAGTACTTTACATCATGATACATTCTCTTATTCATTATTATTAATTTTTCTGTTTGTGTTTACTCTTCTGTCTTCTGAATTCTAAATTCCGTCTTCTGTTATTTTATCATTCCGATTTTTTGCATAATTACTTCTGTTCCGGGATTAATGAGGTCGTTTAACCAGAACGGTGCCAGACCCATTACCAGGATTCCAACCAACAGCAATACCGCAGCTGTTTTTTCATTCCATGCTGCATCGGTTAATTGTAAATGATCGTTATTATTCATTGGTCCCATAATAGCAGAACCAACTGCTCTTAAAATGTAAACGGCTGTAACAACAATGGATGCTGCTGCAATAATTGTTGCCACATGGTAAAATGTACCGGCTCTTTCCCAGCTACCCATAAACACCGTCATCTCTGCCACAAATCCGCTCATGCCGGGTAAACCAAGTGAACAAAGACCCACAATTACAAAAACAGAAGAGATGAAAGGCATTACTTTCAGCAAGCCTCCCAGTTGTGCAACCAGTCTTGTATGTGTGCGTTCGTAAATCATACCAATTACAGCGAAGAAAAGGGCTGTCATCAAACCATGTGAAATCATCTGCATCACTGCACCGTTAATGGACGTCTTGGTCATCATGGCAATACCAAGAATTACAAATGCTGTATGACTTACGGATGAATATGCGTTGATGTATTTCAAATCGGTCTGCATCATGGTAGCAAATGCTCCATACAGAATTGCAATGGATGCAAGAACGATGATGATGGTTGAATAATAATGTGCTGCATCAGGCATTAAGTAAGCTGCTACACGTAAACAACCATAACCGCCCAGCTTCATTGAAATACCTGCAAGGAACATGGACGCAGCTGTTGGTGCTGATGAGTGACCATCGGGCACCCATGTGTGAAAAGGAAACAGTGCAGTAAATATGCCGAAGCCAATAAATGCAAAGGGGAAAAACATTTTTTGTACTGCTGGTGCAAATGGATGCAGGGATAACTGTACAAGATCAAACGATACAGCTCCTTTCGCATTGTAATATAATCCTGTTAATCCAACAAACACCAGTGCAGAACCAGCCATCAGCATTAACGCAAGTTTCATGGCACTGTATTCTTTTTTTCCGCTTCCCCAAATGCCGATCAGCAAGAATTTTGGAATCACCGCCACTTCAAGGAAGAAGAACATGGTGAACACATCCAGTGAAATAAAGAAACCATAAGCACCCATGCTTAAGAAAACAAGCAGGAAGAAAAATTCTTTGTATAATTTTTCCTGGTTCCATGAAACAAGTATACCTGCCAGTACGACAAAGGCAGTTAATAAAATCATTGATACGGAAATGCCATCCACACCAACATGATAATTAATGTGCAGTTGTTTAAACCATGTATAGTTCGACTCAAATAAAAATGCTGAATTGCATTTTGCACGTTCAGCAAGAAACTTGAACAGCAACACAATGCTTAATCCAAGCTGAGCAACAGCAGCTGTTAACGCAACTGAACGAACCTGTTTCTGACCTTTTACAAATAAAAGAATCAACGAAAACGCTAAGGGCAGTATAAGTAATATTGATAAGTTCATTTTATGGTCTCCAGAAATAAATAAACATGATTAATAATGCAGCAACACCTCCAAAGAAATACAATGCGTAGTTCTGTACTTTACCTGATTGCATTCCTTTGATTAAGGCCGATGTTTTTGCTGTAACAGCAGCAATACCATTCATCAGTCCATCAATAATATTACGGTCAATCCATGCAGCCGGGCGACCAATTAAATTGAAGATGATTTTTTTCGTGATGAACAGGTATATCTCGTCGATATAAAATTTTCTGTAAGCAGCTTTGTACAAACCACCCATTGCATTTGCAACACGTTGTGGTTTTTCGTTTGGCTTCATATACATCCATGCTGCAATGGCAATACCCAGCAGACCGAGTGCTACAGGTGCAACAGAGAATGCCAGATGAAATTCTGATTCAAGTGCTTTGCCATCGGTTGAAACAAATTGTCCGAAAGGAATATAACCAGCACCAAAAGCAAGTACAGCTAAAAGAATCAACGGAAGCTTCATTGCAAATGTGCCTTCGCCATGATGGCCGTGTACTTCTGTATCCTTGTTCCAGAAAATATTAAAATATAAACGGAACATATAAAAAGCAGTAAGACCTGAAGTAAGCAATGCAAGTACATATACTGTTTTGCTTGAGTGATAAGCTGCAAGCAGAATTTCTTCTTTACTGAAAAAGCCGGAGAAGAACGGAACACCTGCAATGGCCAAACATGCAACCAGGAAGCTGATATGTGTAATGGGCATGTGCTTTCTTAATCCGCCCATATCTTTCATGTCGTTGCTGTGCACCATGTGAATAACAGCACCTGCACCAAGGAACAATAATGATTTAAAGAAGGCGTGTGTAAACAAGTGAAACATGGAAGCTGTATAACCTAATCCATTTTCACCACCTGTGCTGCTAACGCCCAATGCAAACATCATATAACCAATCTGGCTCATGGTTGAGTAAGCAAGCACACGTTTAATATCTGTTTGTGTACAGGCGATAACAGCGGCAAATACTGCAGATGTAACACCAACTATTCTTACAATTTCTAAAGCACTTTCATTAATGGTAAACAGCGGGAATAATCTTGCAACTAAATAAACACCGGCAACAACCATTGTTGCAGCGTGGATTAATGCTGATACAGGAGTAGGGCCTTCCATTGCATCTGGTAACCAGATGTGCAGCGGAAACATTGCACTCTTACCGGCACCACCCATGAACACTAATGTTAAACCCCAGGTGATTGCTGATATACCAAGAAATGATGCTGAAGTGATTGCAACAAACTGTGTTGATTGTGCAGTTGATAAATTTTTAATGATGGTTGCGAAATCTAAACTCTCTCCGTAAAAAGCAAGTACCAGGATGCCGATTAAGAAACCAAGATCAGCAAAGCGGGTAACGATGAATGCTTTTTTAGAAGCTGCAACAGCTGAAGGTCTGTCGAAATAGTAACCAATCAGTAAGTAAGATGAAACACCCACTAGTTCCCAGAACATATAAATCTGGAAGAGGTTTGATGATACAACCAGTCCAAGCATGGAGAACGTAAACAAACCAAGAAATGCATAGTAAGTTGCAAAGCGTTCTTCACCATGCATGTAACCAAGGCTGAAGATGTGTACCATCAGCGATACAAATGTTACCACCACCAGCATCATTACTGAAATAGGATCGAGGATGATACCCATATCAATTGATACATGTTGTGAAAACGTAAGCCATGTAAACTTAACCGCAGTAATTGTTTGATAAGTGTCGCCCACTTTTCCATTCACAAAGAAATACTGGTATGCAGTGTAAAGAGAAAGTATGGCTGAAATAAGTAGTAAACCAGTGCCGATTAATCCGCCTGTTTTGTTAAAATATTTTCTTCCAAAAATGCCGAGAATCACAAAGCCAGCTAATGGCAGCAGTGTAATCAGGGGTGTGTAACTATACGAATTCATTTATCAGTAATTCAATTTTTGTTATCAACTTTTGTAATCCTGTTGAACTTCTGTTGCGCTTGCCTGCCGGTAGGCAGGTCGCATACTTGTACTGCAACAACAGTATTCAACTCTTTATCCTGTACGCTTTACTATCAACTATTAATCATCAACTATTATCTTTCATTCTACCACTTCATCTCTGCAGCATCTTCCACATCAATTGATTTATGATTGCGGTACAGATGAATCACAATGGCAATGGCCACAGCAGCTTCAGCAGCAGCAATGGTGATGATGAAGATGGTGAAGAATATGCCGTCTAATTTTTCAGGATAGAGATACTTGTTGAATGCAACGAAATTTATGTTTACACTGTTCAGCATCAGTTCAATCGCCATCAGCATGGTAATCATGTTGCGGCGTGTAAACAAACCGTACATGCCAATAAAGAACAGACCTGTGCTCACAAATAAAATATGGCTCAATGGGATTTCGTTCATTTTTCTTCGGGTTTAACTTTTAAGGCAATTACAATACAACCAATCATTGCAGCGAGTAATAAAATACTCACTACTTCAAACGGAAGTGAAAAACCTCCCTGGTCTGTTTTCAGCATGGAATGACCGATGCGTGCAACTGTGCTGTCGAATGGTTGATCAATTGTAACAAAGCCGTATTGATAAATCAGTAAATAAGTCAAAGCAAAACCAAATACAACAGCCAGTGCTGCAAAAATGGATCTGGTCATGGGTGCTTTCGGCATTTCTTTTCCCGATTGCTGGGTTAAGAAAATGGAGAAGATGATGAGTACAACAATACCACCAACATACACTACAATCTGTACTGCAGCAATAAACTCAACATCCAGCATAAAGTACAAACCTGCAATACCTATTAATGAAAACAGTAACCAGATAGCCGAACGGAAAATTTTTCTTGTGGTTACAGATAAAATGCCCATGCCCAGTATAAATGCTGCGACAATGTAAAATATGATTTGAGATACACTCATAAACTCTTTATTTCAATTCTTTCTTTTATATGCGATGTTGGAAATACATTGTACGCCCAACCATAAACTTCAAACTAAAAACTATAAACTCTTTCTTACTCTACACCTGCCCTTACTTTCGAACCGTCTTCATTCAGTTTTTTCACCAGCTTATTCCTGTCGAATACACTATGCTCAAAAGTTGGAGCCATTTTAATTGCATTGGTTGGACAAGCTTCTACACACAATCCGCACATGGTACACAGATCAAGATGATAAATCCATGTGTCAATTGCTTTTTTCCTTTTTCCTGTTTCAGCATCAACATCAAACTTGGTGATGATTTTGATACTGCCGTTAGGACAAGCAAGTTCGCATGATGTGCAACCTGTACATGCATGTTCGTTGTTGTCATCATGCGGCATCACCACTTCACCTTTAAAGCGTTCTGCAAGAACAAGTGTGTCCCTGTTGTCGGGATATTGTTCGGTGATGATTTCTTTGTGATGCGTGAAATAGTAGCCGGTCATTTTCATACCGGTAGCAAGTGATTTCAACGCACTCGCAATATCTTTTATATAGTCTTTTATAAACATAATGCTCTTAGTTATCTGCAGGCATTAAAAATGCCATCCCAAAATTGCAATCAATGTTACCAGCAATAAATTAATCATGCTGATGGGTAATAAATACTTCCACTCAAGATTCAGTAACTGATCAATACGCAGGCGGGGGAAAGTCCACCTGAACCACATGATCAGGAAAATCAGGAAAAATGTTTTTCCAAAAAACCAAACGCTTGAAGGAATATAATCCATGATATGATTAAACGCATGCCAGTTGCCGATGTGTAAAGGCATCCATCCACCAAAGAACAAGGTTGCACCAATTGCACAAACAATAAATACGTTGATGTATTCTGCAAGGAAAAACAGTGCGAACTTCATTCCTGAATATTCTGTATGGAAACCGGCTGTTAATTCACTTTCTGCTTCAGCTAAGTCAAACGGTGCACGGTTGGTTTCAGCTGTTACTGCAATGATGTAAATAATAAATGCAACAATAACAGGAATATGTCCTTTAAAAATCCACCATCCGTTTTCCTGTGCTTTAATAATATCTGTTAAGCTGATGCTGCCGGTTAATACAACCACAGCAAGTATTGCAAGACCGCCTGATAATTCGTAACTCACAATCTGTGCACCACTGCGCATTGCACCAAGCAGCGAATATTTATTGTTACTTGCCCAGCCTGCCATTAAAATACCAATGACTGAAAGCGATGAAACAGCAGTGATGTAAAGCACACCAATATTCATATCCCACAGCTGAAAATCTTTTGCGAAGGCGATGGGAGCCATCAGCAACATCGCTACAATCATGGCAATGAAAGGAGCAACGTTAAACAAAAGACGATCAGCACCATCAGGAGTCATACCTTCTTTTACCAGCAGCTTCACTGTATCGGCCATTGATTGAAACATACCTTTTGGTCCTACACGGTTTGGCCCGAGACGAATCTGAATCCAGGCTGCCACCTTGCGTTCCATAATTACAAGTACCAATCCAAGTGCAGCAAATAATCCAATTACTGCAACACCTGCAATGACCATTTCCAGAACCAACGCCCAAGTTGAACCAACAAGGCCGTTCAGCCAGAGATCAATATTTTTTGCTATTTCGCTAAAACTCCACATTTAATATTATTTAGTCGTCTGTTTTGCTACTATTAAACTTCTGTTGCGTCGCACACTTGTGCTGCAACAATTCTGTTCATCTTTTTATGTAAGAAGTCAGATGTACGGGGTACGCCCAACTAAAAACTATAAACTTCAAACTATAAACTATCTACCTGTCAATATCAGGAATCACAAGATCCAATGTTCCCATTGCTGCAATCAAGTCGCCAATCTTTCCACCTTTAATCATATGATTTAATGCAGAGAGGTTTGAAAAACCAGGCGAACGGAATTTAATCCTGTACGGAGTAGTTCCACCTTCGCTAACAATGTACACACCCAATTCACCACGTGCTGTTTCAACACTCTGGTAATATTCTCCTTTTGGTAATTTCAATACAGCTTTTGTTTTTGCCTGGAAATCGCCTTCAGGAATATTGTCAATCAGTTGTTCAATAATTTTTATCGACTGGTGCATTTCTTTGATGCGTACAACATAACGTGCAAATGAATCACCACCTGTTTCAAGCACTTCATCAAAATCAAGTTTGTTGTAAATCGAATAAGGAGAAACTTTACGCACATCAGAATGTACACCGCTTCCTCTTGCAACTGGTCCGGTACAACCGTACGAAATCACATCTTCAGCTGAAATGTATCCAATACCTTTCATCCTGTTCTGGAAAATGATATTGCCTGTTACCAGTTCATCGTATTCGTGAATTTTCTTTTTATATAAAGCAAGAAATTCTTTTACCCGCTTCTGAAAATCAGGATGCAGATCCCACATTACACCACCCGGCACATAGTAATTCATGGTTAACCTTGCACCGCAGGTTTCTTCCATAATTACATTAATCGTTTCTCTTTCCCTGAATGAATGGAAGAACGGAGTAAATGCACCAAGATCCATGGCCATAGCTCCCCACCATAATTCGTGCGATGCAATTCTTGTTAATTCATCAAACAAAACACGTATTACCTGTGCACGCTCAGGCACTTCAACCTGCAATCCTTTTTCAACCACCAACGCACAGGCGTGGTTGTTGATATGTGCTGAGAGATAATCCATACGGCTGGTTACATAAATGAACTGCCTGTAGGTAAGACTCTCACACATTTTTTCAATAGAACGGTGGATATAACCCAGGTTTGGTTTAATGTCTTTAATGGTTTCGCCATTAAGTGTAATAATGAGGTGCAATACACCATGCGTTGCAGGGTGCTGCGGACCAACGTTTATCACCAGATCACCAAAGCCCGGTTCACCAAATTGCGGTGCGTCTTTTATTATTTCGGTTTCTCTGTACAACTAAAACAATTTTTATGTTGTGAACTTTTGTATTTCTATTTTACTTCTGTTGTGTCACTCACTTTTACGTCGGGTAATTCTATTCACCAAAGCAAGCTCAACTATAAACCATAAACAAAAAACTATAAACTCTTCTATAGTTTTATCATATTCACCGGATCTTCAAAATCCTTGCGCATCGGGTTCTTTCCTTCCCATCCTGCAGGTAAAATCAGCAAACGCAGATCGGGGTGATGCAGGAAATGCACACCAAACATTTCATATACTTCTCTTTCATGAAACTCAGCAGTACGCCAGGTATCAGAAACAGTTTCAATTTCAGGTTTTGTTCTGTCGAGTTTTGCCTTTACTACAACTGCATGTTGCAATTTGGTTGAGCGGAGATGGTACACCATTGTAAGATGGGTTTTCCAGTCAACACAGGTAAGACAGAAAAGAAAATCGAACTGTAGTGCTTCATCGCTTTTCAGCTGTTTTGCAAAGGCAAGCCATTCAGCAGGCTCAACAACTACATTCAGCCATTCGCCGCCTTCTTCAAAAGTAACAGAGGGAAGCAGTTCTGTAAGTTTTACTTTTAATTCTTCGTTTGTCATACAATATCTTTTCCTTCTCTTATTTGTTCTCTTGTCATGCCACTTTTTATTTTTTGCTGCAATGCAATTAATGCGTGCAACAAAGCTTCAGGTCGTGGAGGGCATCCGGGAATATATACGTCCACGGGCACCACATGATCTGCGCCTTTTACAACTGAGTAAGTATTATAAAAGAATGGGCCGCCGCTGATGGCACAGGCTCCCATCGCAATCACATATTTGGGATCAGCCATCTGGTCGTAAAGACGTTTTAATACAGGTGCCATTTTATTTACAATGGTACCAGCAATAATAATTACATCGGCCTGGCGTGGAGTGGCACGGGCTACTTCAAAACCAAAGCGTGAAAAATCATATTTAGCACCGGCAACAGCCATGTACTCAATTCCGCAGCAACTTGTGGCAAAGGTTAATGGCCAAAGTGAGTTGGAACGTGCCCAGTTAATTACATCATCCAGTTTGCTGGTGACAATACCACCTCCCGGCAGTTCATGAATAGTTCCGGGAAAAACGCTCTCTGTTTCCTTGCCTGTTGGAAACGTTTCTAAAAAGCTTTTCTGTTTATCGTTTATACTCATTTCTAAAAGTTATGTGGTGTGTTTCAGGTTACCGGTTGCAGTTCATAAGTTTCAGGTCTTTTCTTTCTTCTTATACCCATTTCAGCGCACCTTTCTTATGTGCATACAAAAATCCTGAAAACAAGATAAAGAAAAAGATAACGATTTCGATGAGTGCCATCCACCCGGTTTGCTTTACAGCAACGGCCCATGGATATAAGAAAACCAGCTCCACATCAAAAATTAAAAAAATGAGGGCAAATAAGTAATAACCAACATTAAATTGTATCCAACTGGGACCTTTTGTAGGAATACCACACTCAATGGCTTCGCCTTTTTGCTTGTTTTTTGTTGATTCTGTAACAACTTTAGCTATCAGAATAGCAATTGTTGAAAAGGTAACTGCCGCAATAATCAGCACAATGAGCGAAGCTGCACCCATAATAAGTCGGTTTTTTTGATTCGACGAATTTAGCAACAATTAAAATAATGGCATCCCTGATTCTTATTAACTTCAATTCTGTTGAAAGTCATTGTTTCAACATGCGTTTTTTACAGTTCTGGCAACATTTATTGTAAATAAAAACTCCGGCAACGTTGCCGGAGTTTTTATATGATTGTTATGTAATAATTGTCACTAACCATACACTTCCTGGTGAATGGTTTTTTTATCATACCCCAGTTCAATGATACGTTTTTTTGTTTCATCGAGCATGGCTCTCCAGCCGCAGAGGTAAAACCTTGCATCCTGTTTGTTTTCCAATAACTTTTCATAAATAGTATGTACATAGCCTGTATGCCCGTTCCACAATTCCCTTGAAAGTGTGGGGTAGTAGTGGAAGCTTTCGTACTCATCGTGCAGCTTGCTTAACTCTTCATAATAAAGCAGGTCTTCTTTTTTTCTTGTGCCGAAAATGAGATAAATGTTATGATGAGGGATGTTGTTCTTTAATATATAATGTGCTTTACTGCGGAAAGGTGCAATACCGGTACCTGTGCAGATGAAAAATAAATCCGAATCAATTGTTTCAGGCAGAGTAAATACACCCTGCGGGCCTCTTAAAGTTAATTCAGAACCCACAGAAACATGATCCCAGAGCCAGGGAGTTCCTGCACCTGCTTTATTTAATACAATAATCAGTTCAAATTCGTTGGTGCCGTTTGGCCAGCTTGCTATTGAATAGCTTCGTAAGCGTTTGCTTGGTTTTTCATGAATAGGCAAATCGAAAGTGATAAACTGTCCCGGATTAAAATCAAACACTTCCAGTTCTGGAATTTTAATGCGAAAACGTTTTGTGTTGGGGGTTTCGTCAATAATTTCTGTTACAATTCCTTTGCGCCATGGTTGTACCGCCATCAGTATAAAAATTTTAGGGGCGCAATTTACTTAGATGAATTGGCTTTCAGGAAAGATTTAGCGAAAACGTTGTCTTGCAAAGTAAAGTTTGGAATAGTTTGCTCTAAAAACAGGCTTGCAATGGCTGGTTTGTAAACTGTGTAGTACAGAAAAGGATGTTATTGGTGATTGTTAGACACCTTCGTTCTTTGCCTACCCAGTTTAACTGTTGCAGGCATTGAAAGTTCAGGGCTTTTTTCGTTTCTGATGGTCGGTTTTATTGCATTATCATCTCAATATAACTCCATTTCTCAGCCTGAAAGTCTTGCTGTTTATTTTCTTTTCCCCAATTTTAAAAATGCCCCTTAACAAATTGGCAATTCGTTCTGCCACCCTTACCTTTGCGCCCAAATAAAACGAAAGTTTTATTCAACGAGGCAAAAAGCAATAACTAATTACGAGTTAATTTTTAAACCCACATTTTTAAAATAGCATTTAATATGGCCAATTCTGGAAAGGTTAAACAGGTTATCGGTGCCGTTGTTGACGTTCAGTTTGACGGTAAGCTGCCCGAAATTTACAGTGCGCTTGAATTAAAGCGTCCAAACGGTGATGTGCTTGTTCTTGAAGTTCAGCAACACCTTGGTGAAGACAGCGTTCGTACCATTGCGATGGACGGTACGGAAGGTTTGGTACGTGGTATGGAAGTGGTTGATACCGAAAAAAACATTGTAATGCCTACCGGCGAATTAATCAATGGCCGCTTATTTAATGTAACCGGCGATGCAATTGACGGTTTGCCGCAGGTAAGCAAAGAAAATGGTCGTGCTATTCACGCAAAGCCACCTGCCTTTGAAAATCTTTCTACTTCAAGTGAAGTGCTTTTCACAGGCATTAAGGTAATTGACCTGATTGAACCATATGCAAAAGGTGGTAAGATTGGTTTGTTTGGTGGTGCCGGTGTGGGTAAAACAGTATTGATCCAGGAATTGATTAATAATATCGCAAAAGGTTATGGTGGTCTGTCTGTATTTGCAGGCGTGGGCGAACGTACCCGTGAAGGAAATGACTTGTTGCGTGAAATGATTGAAGCAGGCATCATGAAATATGGTGATGCTTTCAAACACAGCATGGAAGAAGGTGGCTGGGATCTTACTAAAGTGGATATGGAAGGGTTGAAAGAATCAAAAGCAACTTTCGTATTTGGCCAAATGAATGAACCTCCAGGTGCCCGTGCCCGTGTAGCGCTTTCGGGTCTTACAGTAGCTGAATATTTCCGTGATGGAGATGGTACCGGCAAAGGAAAAGACATCCTGTTTTTTGTTGACAATATCTTCCGTTTCACTCAGGCTGGTTCTGAAGTATCTGCGTTGTTAGGCCGTATGCCTTCAGCGGTAGGTTATCAACCAACACTTGCAACAGAAATGGGGCTGATGCAGGAACGTATCACTTCAACCCGTAACGGTTCAATTACCTCTGTACAGGCGGTATATGTACCTGCGGATGACTTGACTGACCCTGCTCCTGCAACAACATTTGCTCACCTTGATGCGACTACAGTATTGGATCGTAAGATTGCCGATCTTGGTATCTATCCTGCGGTAAACCCGTTGGAATCAACTTCACGTATCCTTACTCCGCAAATTGTTGGTGATGCGCATTATGATACTGCCAACCGTGTGAAGCTGATCCTTCAGCGTTACAAGGAACTGCAGGATATCATCGCCATTCTTGGTATGGATGAACTGAGCGAAGAAGATAAGATGACTGTATTCCGTGCACGTAAAGTACAGCGTTTCCTTTCTCAGCCATTCCACGTAGCGGAAGCATTTACCGGTTTGAAAGGTGTATTTGTAAGCATTGAAGACACAATCCGTGCTTTCAACATGATTATGGATGGTGAAGTGGATGAATATCCTGAAGCAGCCTTCAACCTGGTGGGTACAATTGAAGATGCAATTGAAAAAGGTAAGAAATTACTCGCAGCAGCAAAAGGATAAAATCAATTTGAAAATTTGAAGATGGGTTAATTTGAAAATGAAGCCCGTCAATTTTCAAATTTTCAAATTCCAAAATTTTCAAATTGGATTATGAATCTAGAAATATTAACTCCACTCGGTAAAACATACAGCGGCGAGGTAATTGGTGTACAGTTGCCCGGTATTGGCGGTAGTTTTGAAGTACTGGATAACCACGCTCCCCTGGTAAGTGCTTTAAAGGCAGGCCAGTTGAAAGTACTGGTTGAAAAAAACCGTAACGAATTCTACAATATCCAGAGTGGATTTGTGGAAGTGCTGGATAACAAAGTCACTGTATTGGTTGAAGGAAGCGAAGAAGCAACAAAATAGAAACCAAAATCTTCATACATAAAGTCCCGTCAGAAATGGCGGGATTTTTTATTTTCTGAAAACTCATAAAGCGACCAGTCAAAATCCTGACCAAATTGTCTTTTCATCATTTCAATAAAACCTGTTATGTTTTTGCACTCAATGTAATCGTAAATATCCAGATTGCCATAACTCAGAAATTGGTATGATTTTTTTGTAGCTATTTCGAAAATGAATCCATACCCATCAAGAGTTGTATGCATTTTGAAATCTTTAGTATTTGCTTGAGTTGGCCATTCCGTTATTCTAAAATAAGAAACACTATCATAAAAAATTTTCCAGCCACATTTCGGGATAATTTGCTTCACAACAAAAACGTTCTCGCCTATTTGTTTTTTATCGGGCCATCTCATCTCATTTCCATCAGCACCAATTAAAAGTGTAGTATAAGAGTTGTAATGAAAACCAAGGAATTCATTTTTCTTTATCTGAAATACAAAACAGTTCCTGAATTCATCAAATGAATATTGCGGCCATACCCTTATCTCAAGAGAATCGCTGATGCCATTGGTAATATCAGGTAAATTAAACCGGGAATTTTCTTTCATCCGTTCTTTAATCAGTTCTTTTTTTGTGGCAGAACTGTCCGGATAATCCGGGTAAAAACTGAATTTGTCTGTGGTATTTGTTTTACAAGAAAGGAGCAACAGCAAAACTAAGCCTGATAGGTGTAGATGCTTCATATTTATAAAACGCTAAATCCATGAACAAATTTCATATTCGTTATAGAATTCAATTTTTATTCAGCAGTTTTATGTAATTCGTTTCATCCCTGCATCCATCTTTTATAAAACGAATGTTTATGAACAAGAAATGGATGCTTCCCTTTTTATTTATTCTCCCTTTTACAGTAATTGCCCAATCAGTAAAACGTGTACCTGTTGAAACAAAAATGGAAAAGGTTACAGTGTTTATGAAAGGCGCACAGGTAAAACGTACTGCCAAACAAACCATTACAACCGGTAAACAGGAAATTGTTTTCACCGGCATTTCCACTGATATTGAAAAGCAAAGTGTACAGGTAAAGGCCGATGGAAAACTCACCATTCTTTCGGTACGTGTGCAACGGGATTTTCTGAAAGAGCAGGAAGTGAGAGAAGAAATAAAAACGTTAAAAAATAAATCTGATCAGCTGAATGAAAAAATTACGCTCACTGCAAAAATGCTTGAAGTGTTTAAGCAGGAAGAATCAATGATTATAAAAAATCAGCAGATCAGCGGATCAACTGTTACATTAAAACCGGAAGAGCTGCGTCTTGCACTCGACTTTCAACGGTCACGTCTTGCAGAAGTGCTGAAGCAACAACTTTCATTGCAGAAAGAGATTGATGAAATGCAGAAAGAGAACGCCAAACTGCTGAATCAACTCACTGAAATGAACCGCAAATTTGATCTTTCCACCAATGAAATTGTGGTGCTGGCCGATGTAAAGGAAAATGCAAATGTGCCTTTTGAAATTACTTATCTCGTACAAAAAGCAGGATGGTATCCAACCTATAATATCCGTGTAAAAGATGTAGTGAGTAATCTTCAGCTTGAAATGAATGCGAACGTTTACCAGACGAGTGGTGAAAACTGGAACAATATTAAGCTGGTGCTTTCAACAGGAAATCCCAATGAAAATAATTCAAAACCAATCATGAGTCCGTGGTTTATTTCTTATTACGATGCACAGATGAGTAACACTATGAAGCAATGGTATATTGGTGGTGCTGACCAGATGCTGACTGGAAGAATTACTGATGATAAAGGTGTGCCTGTTGCAGGAGCTTCGGTTGTTATTAAAGGAACAAACACAGGAACTTCAACTGATGCCAATGGATTTTATAAGATCAAAGCCAATGGAATTTCACAGCGCTTAACTGTATCTTCTGTTGGTTATAACACTGCAGAATTTGTTGCTGGATCAGGATTTATGAATGTTGCATTAAAACAAAACGAGAGTCATTTAGATGAAGTAGTTGTTACTGGTTATGCCACATCCCGCCCAGATGATTACGACAGAAGTTATGTAGAAAAGAAAAAGGAAGTGAAATCAATTCCATTGCAGATTACCACAACATTTCAACCCATCACCATTCAATATGAAGTTGAAGAAATCACCACTGTAAACAACGATGGTAAAACAAATACACTCAGCATTAACGAAACAAGTATTCCTGCGTATTATGAATATTATTCAGCACCAAAGCTGGATGAAGCAGCATATCTCACAGCAAAAATCAGCAACTGGCAGGATCTGAATCTTATTCCCGGCGAAACCAATTTGTTTTACGAAGGAACTTATCTGGGCAAATCCTATCTCGATCTTTCAACAGGTTCTGATACACTTTCATTATCACTTGGAGTAGACAAAGGAATCACTGTTAAACGTACCATGCTGAAAGAATTCAGTAATAAAAAATTCCTTGGCAGTAACCGTACTGATACACGCCAGTTTGAAATTACCGTACGTAACAACAAGAATGTGCCGGTGAATCTTGTAATTGAAGATCAGTTTCCTATTTCAACTTTAAAAGAAATTGAAGTGGATGATCTGAAATATGAAGGAGCTAAACTGAATGAGGATAGCAAAGTGTTTACATGGAGTTACAGCATTGATCCGAAGCAATCAAAGAAAATGCAGTTCAGCTACAGTGTGAAATATCCAAAAGAGAAAAAGTTGCAGTTGGAATAGTTGCAATAACATTGATAATTATTCTGAAGATTCCTGCTGTTTCAAATGAAAATCTGAATATCTTCACGACCGGACAATTAAAACAGGAAAATGCAAAGAGTAATAAGCGGTATTCAGCAAGTAGGAATTGGTGTAACAAATGCAGATGAGGCGTTTAAATGGTACAGCAAGGTTTTTGGTACTGATGTAGTGGTGTTTAAATCTGCCGGTCGTGCAGAATTAATGAAACGTTATACCGGTGGCGAAGGTCACGACCGTTATGCAATTCTTGCATTGAATATGCAAAGCGGCGGTGGTTTTGAAATATGGGAATACAGGAGCCGCACTCCCCAGCCTGCTGCATTTGAAGTGCAGTTAGGCGATCTTGGAATCTTTGCAGTGAAAATTAAAAGCCGTGACGTTAAAGCAACGTACGAGTTGTATAAGAAAATGGATGTGAACCTGCTTTCAGAACCCACAAAAAATCCTGGTGGAGAAGAAAGTTTTTTCCTGAAAGATCCTTACGGCAACGTGTTTGAAATTGTGGAAGACACGCATTGGTTTATGAATACCGGCCATTTAACAGGATCGGTTTGCGGTGTTACCATTGGCGTTTCATCCATTGAAAAAGCAATTGATTTTTATGAAAAAGTACTGGGGTATGATATTGAAGCTTTTTCAAGTGAAGGTGTTTATCCCGAGTTTAATAAAATAGCTGGAGGTACACATAAGTTCAAGCGTTTATTACTGCGCCATACAAGACCGTTAGAAGGTGCATTTTCACAACTACTCGGTTCAACCTGCATTGAGTTGGTTGAAGTGCAGGACCGCACACCGAAAAAGATTTATGAAAACCGTTTCTGGGGCGATCTTGGTTTTATTCATGTTTGTTTTGATATACATGGTTATGCAGAACATGAACGTATCTGCAACGAAGCCGGTTATCCGTTTACAGTTGACAGCTCAACCAGTTTTGATATGGGTGAAGCTGCAGGTCATTTTGCTTACAACGAAGATCCCGACGGAACATTGATTGAATATGTGGAAACACATCGTGTTCCTATTCTCAAAAAAATTGGATGGTACCTCAATTTAAAACGAAGAAATCCTGTCAAGCCTTTACCTAACTGGATTGTACGCAGCTTAAAATATTCAAGAGTTAAAAAGAAGTAAGTTAATTCAACTGTGGATCGATGGGATAATGAATAACCTGTTCGTATTTCTTACCCATCGATTTTACAGCGTCCTTCCAGATGTTTTCCACTTTTTTTGTAAAGATGAGATTGCGGCTTGCAGGAACCGTAAGCCAGCTTTTTTCGTTCATTTCATTTGCCAGTTGACCACTGCTCCAGCCGCTGTATCCAATATAAAAACGGATTTTATTTAAATCGAGCAGGTTATTTGTAATCAGCGTTTTTACCGTTTCAAAATTTCCACCCCAAAATACACCTTTACATATTTCAATTCCGCCGGGAATTTCATCGGGCAACTGATGCAGAAAATGAAGTGTGTCCATTTGTACCGGTCCGCCAACATAAACAGGGGCTTTGCTGCCTTCAGAGAAATTCATTAACTGGTCAAGAGTAAGGTCAAAGGGCCGGTTGAGTACAAGACCAAAACTCCCTTCTTCTTTATGCTCACATAAAAGAACAACAGTCCGCATAAAGTTGGGATCCTTGAGAAAGGGATCGGAAATTAATAAAACACCGGTTGTGGGTTCAATCATTGATTTAATTTACAACGTATATTTCAAATAATAAAAAACAGTTCCTGTTAAAAATGAAGTTAAAACAGCAGATGATTGGATTCTGCTGTATTTCCTTTTACTTTGACAACTATTTTTGCAAACAGGCTGCTTAACTAAAATTTGAACATCAGATCGGTTTGTTTTAAACAGTTCTGGCTCAAAAAAGAATAAATGAAGAAAATCTTTCCGGTTATTATTACGCTGATTACCGTATCGCTGCTTGGTATCATTTTTATCCAGGTATCTTGGATACGTACGCAGGCTTTATTCAGGGAAGAACAACTTTACGGTAAACTGGGCGATATAGCGCAGCAGGTGGGAGAGGAACTTGTATCGCAGCGAAATGTAACATTCAACAATCCCGGGCAAATGCCGGGTATGAAATTTCCCGGTGATAATTATGATATCTACCGCCAGTTCTCTGTAACAAACAGGTTTACACTTTATGAAATAAGAGAAAAAATTCAGAAAGCATTTCTTCGTCAGAACCTCAAGGATACAAAGTTTGAATTTGCAGTTGCAAGCGATAACGCAATCGGCCATTTTGAAATGAAAACACAGAGTTTTGTTGAAATGGCAACTGATTCGGTGCATAATAAAAGTGTGTATTATCCATTAATCCCTGCAAGCGGAAGTTTGCTTGAAAGCTTAACGCCTGATGAATACCTGGTGATTGTAGTACCCAACTACAAATCATACATTCTGCAATCGCTTGGCTGGACCATTATTGGCGCTGTTATTTTCACACTCATCATCATCACCGCATTTTTCTTAACAGTACGAACATTGCTGCAGCAGAAAAAACTCGGCGACATGAAGAATGATTTCATCAATAACATGACGCATGAGTTGAAAACACCTTTGGCCACCATTTCACTTGCTGTTGATGCATTAAGAAGTGAAAAAGTGCTGGTAAATCCTGAAAAGAGAGATTATTTCACTTCCATGATTAAGGATGAAAACAAACGCATGAACAAACATGTGGAAACTATTCTGCAGGCAGCACAAATGGAGCGGCAGGAAGTGCAGCTCAACAAACGTGATGTGCATGTACACGATATTGTACGCAATGTGCTCAGTAATCTTCAACTGCAGATTGAAGAAAAGCAGGGCAAGGTGGATGTACAGCTCAATGCAACAAACGATTTAATGGAAGCTGATGAAGTGCATTTAACCAACCTCATCAACAACCTTGTTGATAATGCACTTAAATATTCAAAGGACGATTCGTTTCAGTTAAAGATTGTTACAAAAAACATCGGGAAGAATATCCGCATTACAGTGGAAGATCATGGCATTGGTATGAACAAGGAAACACTGGCAAGAGTGTTTGAAAAATTCTATCGTGCACACACAGGAAACGTACATAATGTAAAAGGGTTTGGTCTTGGGCTCAGCTATGTAAAAACAATGGTGGAAGCACATGGCGGTAAAGTAAAAGCTGATAGTGTGGTTGGGAAGGGAAGTATGTTTACACTTGATTTTCCGTTAAAGAAATAATTCGCATAACAACACAGAGAATATTGATAATACACTGAGTTCACTGAGAAAACAATTCTTTGTGAACTTTTTTTTTCGTGACAATTATGGTTGTTTTTTATTTTTTATTCTTTAATTATTCTCTTTTCAGTCAATGGAGTATCAAAAAACTATCGACAATACCATTAAGCGTGGAGCAAAAAAAGCAACTTACAACAAGGAAGAAATTCACGCCATACTTGATGCATGCGAAATATGCAGTGTTGCTTTTTCCCTCAATGGAAAAAGTTATGTGCAGCCGATTAATTTTGGAAGAAGTGGTGAAACATTGTACATGCATGGGTCATTGCAAAACAGGATGACGAACGCATTGATTGAAAACGGTGAAGCCTGTTTAAGTGTATTTCATTTAGATGCCATGAAGCTTACACGTTCAGCTTTTCATCATTCGGTGAATTATAGGTCGGCAGTTATATTTGGTAGAGTGCGTGAACTGCTTACTAACGAAGAAAAGCTGGAAGGTTTAAAAGCCATCATCAATCATTTTGTACCCAACCGCTGGGATTATTGCCGTGAGCCGAATGAAAATGAATTAAAAGCAACAAGGGTTATTGCCATTGATATTGAAACAGCCTCTGCTAAAATTGCCACAGCACGGCCCAACGATAATGCAGAAGATCATGAATTGGATTACTGGTGCGGAACTATACCTGTTAAAACAGTTGTTGAATTTCCTGTTACCGATGCAACCATGAAACCCGGTGCAGAAATTCCGCAACATGTTCTTGATTTTTATGAGAAGAGGAAGAAAGGATTTTGACGTAAGAGATATTCTTCGTCGCTCTTTAGTTTGATGTTATTTCAATAAGTTGTCAGTCCCCCTTCTTGAAGAATTAACTGTTTGTTTTTAGCGGTTTGTTGTGGTTGTTTGGTTGCATATTATAATAGCACATCAAAAGTTAAGAGTAAGGTTTCTAATAACTCGTTTCGTCCAGTTTAACTTTTCCTGCAAAAACTTTATACACAAACAAAGTATAAGTAAGTACTAACGGCCCGCCAATAGCTACCATTAACAGCATTATTTTTAGTGTCTTTTGGGAGGAGGCTGAGTTGTAAATTGTTAACGTATATTCTTTGTTAAGTGTTGAAATCAGCAGGTTGGGATACAACTCAACGGCAACTGTCATTAGCATAAACGAGATTATCAGCACAGAGAATAAAAAAGCATATCTGAATTTTCTTTTGGCTACCAACTTTGGCAAAATGCCAATGGAGATGAATCCTAAAAAGGGGAAAATCAGCATTAATGGATTCGTTTTAATCGCATCGGATAAATGCGGAATAAATAACAGGGCATAGGCAGTTGTAAGGCCGAAACTGACAAGAAAAAAAGCAATTGCCTTCTTTACTAAAATTGTAAGTTTTGCAAATAACCTGTTTTCGGTTTTGAGAAGTAAATAAATGGCTCCGTGCAGCATAAATAAGCTCAAGGTTGTAAAGCCAACTAATAACGCAAATGGGTTTAGAAATTCAAAAAACCCACTTCCGGTATAATTATGATTTTTATCTATTGCAATTCCCTGAAGTACATTGCCTAAAACAACTCCCAGCAGAAAGGCCAGTAACGTACTTGAAATGCCATAAACAATATCCCATGTTTTTCGCCACCAAAGCATTTCTTCTTTACTTCTGAATTCTATAGAGATTGCTCGCAGAATCAGAAAAAAAAGAAACAGCATAAATGGAATATATAAAGCAGAAAAAAATGCCGCATACATTACTGGAAAACCTGCAAATAAAGCACCGCCTCCAATTACCAGCCATACCTCATTACCATCCCATACCGGGCCAATGGCATTGAGACCGATACGCCTGCTTTGCTCTTTCTTAAAAAACAAATGCCAGGCACCGGCTCCAAAATCAAAACCATCCAGTATAGCATACCCGGAAAAAAGTCCCCCCACCACTAAAAACCATAAAGTAGGATAATCTAATCCAAAAAGAGTTTGCATTATTTGTTGGTTTTATGCGTTAATAATTCAACTATTTCTTCCCTTAAAACACCATCCTCAACTTCAGGTTCATCATGAATTCCTTTTTTAATTTTTTTGTTAAGTAAATAAACGAAAAGAAGAAAAAGTAAGAGGTATAAAATAAAGAACATAATCAATGAGAAAACTATCTGGTTTGCTGATACAGCCTGTGAAAACGCATCAGATGTCCGTAGCAGGCCATATACTACCCAGGGTTGTCTGCCCATTTCGGCGGTAAACCAGCCAACCTGGTTGGCAATTTGAGGTAGAATGGCAGCGAGAACAAATGCCCGGAGGAGCCAGCGGGTAGAAAACAGTTTTCCTTTCCACCACATAAAGCTGCCGAGTAAAGTAAGCCCTATCAAAAATATTCCAATAATGATCATCAGGTGGTAAAACTGGAAAACTGCATTAACTTGTGAAGGACGATCTTCTTTCTTGAATGCTTTTAAACCTGTGACAGGAGCCTTGAACTCCCGATACATTAAATAGGAAAGGCCGCCTGGAATTGATAATCCCGAAGTTTTTTCATGCTTGCTGTCAACCCATCCTAAAAGATACATTTCGGCCGGGGCTTTTTCTGTCCAAACACCTTCCATTGCAGCTAGCTTGGCAGGTTGGTTTTTCCCTACTCCTTCGGCTGCTTTGCTTCCGCTTACCAACTGGCTTAATGATACTAAAGCAGCAGCTATTAATGCAATTTTAAATGCCTTTTTTGAAATTGAAATATATCTGCCTTTTAAAATGTAGTAAGCATGAACACTAAGCACCAAAAAAATACCGGCTAAAAATGCACCTAACCATACATGCGAAATTCTGTCTAAAAAAGAAGGGTTAAATACCATTGCCTGGAAATCGGTAATCTCAGCCCGTGCATTCATTCCTTCGCCAACTATATGATAACCTGCAGGAGTTTGTTGCCAACTGTTTGCCGCAACAATCCAGATTGCAGAAAACATTGAACCAAGAAATACACCTATTGTAGAAACAAGGTGTACCCATGGCTTTACCCTGTTCCAGCCAAATAGAAGGACTCCTAAAAAGCCGCTTTCCAAAGCAAAGGCAAAGATGCCTTCGGCTGCTAATGCACTGCCAAAAATATCTCCAACATATTTTGAGTAAACCGCCCAGTTGGTGCCAAATTCAAATTCCATCACAATTCCTGTAGCTACTCCAATACCAAAAGTGAGGGCAAATATTTTGGTCCAGAATTTAACCAGCTTTTTATACTCTTCTTTTTTGGTTTTTATATAAGTGCTTTCAAAAATAACCATCAGCAACCCTAATCCTATGCTTAAAGGCGGATAGATATAGTGAAAGGCAACTGTAAAGGCAAATTGTATTCTTGCTAATATCTCTACATCCATGGCGTACAAATTTTAAATGATTAGAATTTCATCAGAAACTTCCCGAACAGGCATTTCATAATCAGAATTTTTCCAACTGATAATTATACTCTTTTGATTCTCTTTTTCGCCGTATTTATTTTCTTAAAGCAAAGTTACAGGTTTGCAGATAGCTGACAGGGTTGTGCTGTGTTTGAAATATGTAATAATAATGTTTTCTTAATTTGCGTAAAGCTCTGAAAGGTATATCGCTGTGGACAAAAAGATGTTGTTTTGTATGTAAAAGAAATGATAGCCTGAGATTAAAATTACGGCACCATACCCGTTAAAACTGTTGTTGAATTTCCTGTTACAGATGCAACCATGAAGCCAGGTGCAGAAACTCCACAACACGTTCTTGATTTTTATGAGAAGAGGAAGGAGGGGTTTTGATTGAGTTGTTTATTTAAACCTCAGAAAGAGATTGATTATTGCCGGAACAAGAATGAGAAAAATAAAACCGAAACTGATTACCTTAAAGTGCTTTAAAGAATATTTCCAAAAGTCAAAATAATAATCCTTTATCTGCAAACAAAAGATTTGCCATTTACCAAACCCTTCATATTCATACTCATTTACTAAAAGTGCTTTGGAATTGTATGAAGTTGTTTCTTTATTCGGTACTAATATAAATTCATCATCATAATAAGCGAATCTTCTAAATTTATAAGCATAAGCCATGTCTAATATTTCAATAAAATTACCATAGTTATTTTCCTTACTAAAGGATATCTTTAAGACAGTTGAAGTGTCATGTAAGTTCTGTAACCTCTCTGCTTCTGCTTTTATAAAATTTATTTTTTTTGCACTGATGTTACCATTTTCATCAAACTCGTCTAAGTAAACCTGTTCAATTTTTTTGCTTTTTAAAAAATTATAAATAAAACCGGTTGTGAATTTTTCCGGATCAATGATTCTTTCATCAGTGGGAAGATGAATCCCCATTACCCCTTTTATTTCCAATTTTTCTAAAGGTCTGAATACGAAAAGCAGAATGAATAATCCAAAAAGACTAATTAGTCCAGGTACATAATAAAGTTTCTTTTGTCTGGTCATAAGTTAGAAGCAATGGTTGTATGAATGTAAGCAGGAAACAGAAATTATTATTTACAACTTTCTAATTTGATAAATGATCAATACCAACTCACACATTGCTGCCATGAAAACAAAACGCACAGGTGAGTGACACAACAGGCGATGCCACCTGCACAAATGCCGGCTACAAAAAATTACTTCAAAACATTAGAAGGTTTGATTGAATAAACCTTCAGGCTTTTTTGCTAATTCACATTTACTCCTCACTTATCCACAGCTTAAGCACAGCTATTCACATTTGCTTCACTGAATTTTCCGGGTTTTGCCAATGAAACCCTTTGCCTTGTTGGGTTTGCGGTTTGTGGAAAAAATAAAACTTTCCACTTTTGGTTCTAAAGTGGGAAAAAGTGTTATTTTGTGTAGAATTGTGTAGATTTAATATCAAATTCATTTAAATGATTGGTTTTCTGGGAGAATATGAGGTTACGCTCGACGCAAAAGGTCGGTTCCTGCTCCCGGCGGGCTTTAAAAAGCAACTGCCGGAAGATTGGAACAGCCAGTTTGTGATCAGCCGTGGCTTAGACTCATGCCTCTCGTTATACCATGCCAAACATTGGGAACCCATTTTTGCCCAGATTAGTTCTTTAAATGATTTTGATCCGAAGGTAAGGCAATTTCAGCGCTACTTCCTGAATGGCGCTACAGCAGTTGAACTGGATTCAGCAGGCCGCTTGCTGATACCGGCTCGACTGAAAGAGTTTGCAAGTTTGGATAAGGATGTGGTATTGTTTGCCAAAGGAAACAAGATAGAAATATGGGATAGTAATAAGTACAAACAGTTCTTTGAAACCCTTTCTCCCGACGATTTCAGCAACCTGGCGAATGAAGTGATGGTGAAACCTTAGGTGTTGTAAAAGTTATGGCGAAACAAAAAAAAATACAAGCTGCTGACGAGGATGCTGTCAACCAGCAACAGGAAGTGTATCATGTTCCTGTAATGCTGATGGAAGCTGTTGATGCACTGAACATACAGCCAAACGGTGTGTATGTTGACTGCACTTTTGGTGGTGGTGGTCACAGCCGGGAAATTTTAAAACGCCTGGATGCAGATGGAAAGCTGGTTGCATTTGACCAGGATCCCGATGCCAAACGCAATCTTCCCGATGATGAGCGTATAGTTTTTGTTCCGCACAACTTTAAACACATTGCCCGCTTTTTAAAACTTAACGGTTTTTCAAAAGTGGATGGTGTGCTTGCCGATCTTGGTGTTTCAAGTCACCAGTTTGATGAAGGTTCAAGAGGTTTTTCAACAAGGTTCGATGGCCCGCTTGATATGCGGATGGATCCGTCGCAACCGGTAACAGCCTCCACCATTCTTCAAACCTATTCGCAACAGCAACTGCATAAATTGTTTGAACAATACGGTGAAGTAACCAATGCAAAAACCCTTGCTGCAACAATTGTTCAGCAAAGAGTAACCAATCCGTTTCAAACTATTGAGCAACTGAAGCAGGCACTGCAGCCGGTGGTAAAGGGTAATCCCAATAAATATTTCGCACAGGTATTCCAGGCATTGCGTATTGAAGTAAACGATGAGTTGAATGTGCTGAAGGAACTGCTGGAGCAGTTGCCGGGAATACTGAAACCCAAAGCCCGTGTGGCTGTTATTTCGTTTCATTCGCTGGAAGACAGGTTGGTTAAAAACTTTTTCAAAAAAGGAAGTTTTGAAGAGGAAGCGTATAACCCGTTTGAAAGGGATGTAAAAGAACAGGTGTTTAAAATTATTACCAAAAAGCCGTTGGAAGCATCGGCTGATGAACTGAAAATAAATCCAAGATCCAGAAGCGCACGCCTGCGTGCTGCTGAAAAATTTTAGGCCGTTGTAAAACCAGGTGAACAAAAACTGAAACAAGGAAATTACAAACAAACCAATGGCAGTAAAGGAGCAGAAGATTGACTTTAAGAAGTGGTTGAACTACCAGTGGATCGTTAAAAACGTTCCATACTTTCTCTTTCTCTCATTGCTGGCGATTATCTACATCGCCAATGGCCATTACGCCGATAACACAATCCGGAACATTAACAAAACAACCAGGCAGTTAAAAGAGCAGGAATATGAATTTAAAACACTCAACGGAAAGCTGATGTTTCAGAACAGGTTGAGTGAAGTATCAAAAGCTGTAGAGCCAATTGGTTTAAAAGAAAACATACAGCAACCGTTGAAACTAACCGACAGTTCAAAACTGAAAACAAATTAATGGAAGTAAAAAAAGACATATTATGGCGTGTGTACCTGGGTTTCCTGGGTCTGGGTCTTTTTGGCTTAACCATTCTTGGGAAAGCTTTTTACACACAACGTATTGAAGGTAATTACTGGCGCAGCATGGGCGACAGTATGCACACAAAAATTCTTGATCTTGATGCAGAACGGGGCACTATTTACAGTGAAGATGGAAGTATGCTGAGCACATCCATTCCGCAGTTTGATGTTTTTATTGATTTTGCTGCTGACGGTTTACGTGCAAAAGATGGAAAGAACTTTTTTGATAATGTTGATTCGCTTTCTATTTGTCTTGCTAATTTATTTAAAGACAAACAGGCGGGCGATTATAAAAAAGAATTAAGGCTTGCCTATAAAAGTAAAGACAGGTACTACCCGCTGCATAAAAAAGTTACGTTTGAAGAGTACAAGGAACTGCGTGAATTTCCATTGGTGCGTTTAGGAAAAAACAAAAGTGGTTTTATTGCTGAAGTAAAAACCAAACGTCTTAACCCGTTTGGTGAACTTGGTTTCAGAACAATTGGTTTGTACAGGGAAAATGCAAAACTGGTTGGCCTTGAACGTTCGTACGACAGTGTTCTGCGTGGCACTGCAGGTAAACGTTTGGTGCGTTTTGTTGCCGGTGGTGTAATGATGCCGGTTGAAGGTTATGAAGTGGAGCCTGAAAATGGAAATGATGTTTATACAACGCTTGATGTAAACATACAGGATATTGCTGAACGTGCATTGATGCGTACAATGGTACAGAACCAGCCACTGGAAGGAACCTGTATTGTAATGGAAGTGGCAACAGGAAAAATTAAAGCTATTGCCAACCTGGGTCTTAATCCTGATGGCACCTATTTTGAATCGGATAATTATGCATTGCGTACTTCAGAACCCGGATCAACCATTAAGCTGATTACATTAATGAATGTGCTGGAGGATAAGTATGTTACCATTAACGATAATATCAATATCAATTTCGGCAGGTGGACAATTGACGGACGTACAATTGTTGACGATCACCACAGCCCTGAAGTAACTACCATCAAACATGCCTTTACTGCAAGTTCAAATGTGGCAATGAGTAAACTGGCTTACCAGTATTATACCAACGATCCTAAAAAGTATTACAAGCATCTCAATGATCTTCATCTCACCAGCAAAACAGGTATTGGTTTAAATGAAGAGTTCAGGCCGTTGGTGAAAAATCCAAACACAGCAAAATACTGGCATCCGCAAACATTGGCATCATGGGGTTTTGGTTATGAGATTATGTTGTCGCCTTTGCAATTGCTGATGGTATATAATGCTGTTGCCAACAATGGTAAAATGATGAAGCCTTATTTGGTAAGTGAAATAAAGAGTTACGGAACTGTGATTAAAAAAAATGAGCCAGTGGTGTTGAATGAACATATATGCAACAATGAAACATTAGCACAATTACAGGAATGCCTGGCGGCGGTTTGTACTGAAGGAACAGGTAAAGCGGCATTTGCAACTGCACCCTACAAAGCAGCAGGTAAAACAGGAACAGCAAAAGTAAATGACGGTAAGTTTAAATACAGCGATGGTGTTTATCAATCAGCTTTTGCAGGATATTTCCCTGCAGAAGCGCCAAAGTATTCCATCATCGTTGTGGTTAAGAACAAACCTCATGCGGCTAACTACTATGGAGGATCTGTGGCAGCTCCCGTATTCAGAGAAATCGCTGACCATTTATATAAATACAGCCAGGAACAGCAACAACCAATTCAACTGCCATCTATTGCTGATTCTATGCTGTACACATTCAGCGGAATGAAAAAAGAAGTGCAGACCATTTCTTACCAGTTTGGATTTACGTATGCAGATCAGTTGATGGGTAACTGGCGACGCACTGTTTTAAAAAATAATACAATACAACCTCAAACAATTGAAACAGCAGGTTCTGTTGTTCCTGATGTAAGAGGTATGGGTTTAAAAGATGCACTTTATGTTCTTGAATCAACAGGAATGAAAGTGCAGATAAACGGAAAAGGAAAAATCAATAACCAGTCGGTAGCAGCAGGAACAACTGTTGCAAAAGGACAACAAATTGTTTTATACCTGAATTAATGGCATTGCTGAAAGATATATTATACAAAGTGCATTTACAAAGTGTTCACGGTTCAACCAATGTTGAAGTGAATGATCTGCAGATTGATTCACGTAAAGTGAAGCAAGGCACTTGTTTTATTGCCATGAAAGGTGTTTCGGCCGATGGTCATGCATTTATTGCAAAAGCAATTGAGCAAGGTGCCGTTGCTGTTGTTTGTGAAGACCTTCCACAGGAGTTAAACAATGCAGTTACTTATATTGAAGTAAAGAACAGTGCTGAAGCTGCAGGCTATATGGCTAACCAGTTTTTTGGAAATGTAACGGAGCAAATGAAAGTGGTTGGTGTTACAGGTACAAACGGAAAAACAACCATTGCAACACTGCTGTTTAAACTGTTCAGTGCAATGGGTTATAAGTGCGGACTTGTTTCAACAGTTGACTATCACATTGCTGATAAGGTTGTTCCTTCAACACACACTACTCCTGATGTCATCAGCTTAAATCATTTACTGAAGGAAATGTATGATGCAGGTTGCACGTATGTGTTTATGGAGTGCAGCAGTCATGCAATTCACCAGCACCGCATAACAGGTATTCATTTTACAGGTGCATTGTTCAGCAACATCACACACGATCATCTTGATTATCATAAAACCTTTGATGAATACATTAAAGTTAAAAAGAGCTTTTTTGATGGATTAGGGAAAGATGCTTTTGCAATCAGTAATAAAGATGATAAGCGTGGCGAAGTGATGCTGCAGAATACAAAAGCAAAAAAACTGTATTACGGGTTGAAGAATGTTGCAGATTTCAAAGGGAAGATTTTAGAAAACGGTCTTACAGGTTTGCAGATGCTGGTGAACAATGACGAAGTGCATTTCCGTTTGATTGGCGAATTCAATGCGTACAATTTACTTGCTGTTTATGGTGCCGCTGTTTCAATGGGTGAAGACAAACAGAAAGTGTTGCAGGTACTGAGCGGATTAACAGGAGCAGAAGGAAGATTTGATTACATCATTTCTCCCAAAGATTTAATTCTTGGAATTATTGATTACGCACATACGCCAGATGCGCTGGAGAATGTACTGATGACGATTAAGAAATTAAGAAGAGGTCATGAGCAGATTATTACAGTTGTTGGTTGTGGCGGCGACAGGGATAAAACCAAACGCCCGGTAATGGGTGCAGTTGCCTGTGAGTTAAGTGATAAAGTGATTTTTACCAGCGATAATCCACGCAGTGAAGATCCTCTGGATATTCTTGCTGATATGGAATATGGGTTGAACTCAGCAGCAAGAAGAAAATTTATTTCCATTGCCGACAGGAAAGAAGCTATTAAAACTGCGGTCAATCTTGCAAAGCATGAAGATATCATTCTTGTTGCAGGAAAAGGCCATGAAAAATACCAGGATATAAAAGGAGTGAAGCATGATTTTGATGATAAGCAGGTATTAAAAGAAATGTTTGAATTATTAGAAAGATAGTTACAGGTTACAGGTTTCAGGTCGCAGGTAACCGGAAACAAGTAGCCAGCAACTGGCAACATAAAACGAAACACATGTTAAAGAATTTATTTGATTGGTTGAACAGCATCGGGATAAAGTTTCCCGGCGATAACCTGTTTCAGTTTATCACCAGCAGGGTTATGCTTGCAGTGTTGCTATCGCTGGTCATTTCAACTGTGTTCGGTAAAAAGCTGATTAACTACCTGCGTAAAAAACAGGTTGGTGAAACGGTTCGTGATCTTGGTCTTGCTGGCGAACAACAGAAAAAAGGAACACCAACAATGGGCGGTTTAATCATCATCCTTTCTATTGTTGTTCCAACGCTGTTACTGGCTGATGTAAGCAAGGTGTACATATTGCTGATGTTGTTTGCAACCATCTGGATGGGAGCAATTGGTTTTATTGATGATTATTTAAAAATCCGTGCAAAGCGTATAGCACAACAGCAAGGCGTTGCTTATGTAAAAGGTGATAAAGATGGATTGGCGGGATGGTTTAAAATTTTAGGGCAGGTTGTGCTGGGTGTTGCTGTAGCAACTACATTAATGTTCAATGATTCGGTTAGTGCTTACCGTGAATTTACAGGGTCAAAAGTTCCGGAAGGTGTACAAACTAAAATCATCAAAATAAACGGGAAAGAAAAGATAATGGTAAAAGCAAATGATCCTGTTACAACCATTCCGTTTGTTAAAAGCCATGAATTTAACTATGCTAAATTATTGCCGAAAGCAGTTCGAGCTGCTACCTGGTTATTATATGTACTGATTGTAATTTTTATTGTTACCGCAGTTTCAAATGCGTCAAACTTAACAGATGGAATTGATGGGCTTGCAACAGGCGTGTCTGCAGTTATAAGTGTTGGGCTTGGAATATTTGCTTATGCAAGTGGCGATTCAAGGTTTGCCGAATATCTGAATATATTGTATATACCGGGCATTGGTGAGTTGTCGATTTTCATTGCCGCAATGATCGGGGCATGTATTGGTTTCTTGTGGTATAACTCCTATCCGGCACAGGTGTTTATGGGCGATACAGGAAGTTTAATGTTAGGCGGCGTTATTGCTTCACTTTCTTTCCTGGTAAGAAAAGAATTGCTCATTCCCATTTTGTGTGCTGTGTTTTTTGTGGAAGCTTTAAGTGTAACACTACAGGTAAGCTATTTCAAGTACACAAAGAAAAAGTATGGCGAAGGCAGAAGAATTTTCTTAATGAGTCCGCTGCATCACCACTACCAGAAAAAAGGATTTCATGAAAGTAAGATTGTAACACGTTTCTGGATCGTAACCATTCTTTGTGTTGCGCTGGCAATTGTTACACTTAAAATAAGGTAAAGATATTTTGTGAAAAACCACAGCAGGTTTTCAACGCAATATCCGGAGTTTAAAAAACCAAGTAAAACCATTGTAACACCTCTGAACCCGTACTGACCCATACTTGTGAAGAACCTTTTTTATTTCTCACAGGGGAATAAGGAAAGGCGAAAAACCAAAAAGAACGAAAACAGTTTCCGGTTACAGGCTGCCGGTAGCTGGTAACAAATAACCTGGAGAAGATTGATGAAACACAAATGCTACATACTCGGGGCTGGCGAAAGCGGAACAGGTGCAGCCATTCTTGCACAGAAGCAGGGGTATGATGTGTTTGTGAGTGATGCCGGGCCGATTAAAAATATTTACAAAGAAGAGCTGACAGAGCTGGGAATTGAATTTGAGGAAAGTGCCCACAACGAAGAGAAGATTTTAAGTGCAGATGAAATTGTAAAGAGTCCCGGTATTCCTGAGAAGAGTGATATGATGAAGGAAATCCGGAGAAAAGGAATTCCGGTCATCAGTGAAATTGAACTGGCTTACCGCTTTAAGGGTAACAGTAAAATTGTTGGCATTACCGGCAGTAACGGTAAAACAACCACCACTTCTTTGATTTATCATATATGCAAACATGCAGGACTTGATTGCGCACTGGTTGGAAATATTGGCATCAGTATTGCCAAGCAGGTTGCTCTCGATCCGAAAGAAATATATGTGGCAGAGATCAGCAGTTTTCAGTTAGATGATATTAAAGATTTCAAAGCTGATATTGCTGTGCTTACCAACATTACCGAAGATCATCTTGACAGGTATGATTACAAATTTGAAAATTATATCCGTTCAAAATTCAGAATCACGCAAAACCAAACGAAAGACGATTATTTCATTTACTGCCCGGACGACCCGGTTACAGAAGATTATTTAACAAAACTTACGATCCTTTCAAACCCATTACCATTCACCATGAAACAGGAACCACAAAAAGGTGCTTTCATTAAAGACGGCACAATGACGATTGCAGTTAACGATGACAAAGTGACAATGAGTGTAGATGATTTTAAAATTAAAGGTAAACACAACCAGTACAACACCATGGCAGCAGGGATTGCAGCGGCTACATTAGGTATCCGCAAAGAGAAAATAAGGGAAGCCGTTACCACTTTTGAAAGTCTTGAACACAGGATGGAGATGGTGGCAATGGTGAAAGGTGTGGAATACATCAACGACAGTAAGGCAACCAATATCAATTCAACATGGTATGCGTTGGAAAGTATGTCACGCCCGACTATTCTTATCCTTGGCGGTGTTGATAAGGGAAATGATTATGAAGTGCTGAAAGATCTTGTGAAAGAAAAAGTAAAAGCCATTGTATGCCTTGGGTTAGACAACAGGAAAATACATGAAGCGTTTGGTGATGTTGTTTCATTAATGGTGAATACAACCAGTGCAGAAGATGCAGTGAAAGCTGCTTATCATTTCGCAGAAAAAGGTGACGCTGTTTTATTAAGTCCTGCCTGTGCAAGTTTTGATTTATTCAAAAATTATGAAGACAGAGGCCTTCAGTTTAAACAGGCAGTGAGAGAGCTGTAAAATGTACGATGTACGAAGTATGATATAATGCGGAGTAAACCTAACTATAAACAACAAACTAAAAACTAGAAACTAATTTTTGAGTCAGTTTTCAGAAATAGCATCTAAATTTTCCCCCTCAGGTTTAAAAGATAAAACCCGTGGCGATAAAGTGATCTGGGCAATAGTAATTGTTCTTTCGCTGGTGAGTTTATTGGTGGTGTACAGTGCAACCAATTCGCTGGCGTATAAAATGTACAAAGGCAACAATTTTATATACTTACTAAAACAGATTGGATTTATCAGTCTTGGAATAGTTGTAGTTTATTTTGCACACCGTGTAAACTATACCATCTATTCAAGGGTGGCGAAGATGATGTTTTACATTTCAATTGTATTGCTGATCTATACATTACTATTTGGTGCAAAAATTAATGATGGTAGCCGGTGGATTAAACTTCCCATCATTAATCTCACCATACAAACATCCGACATTGCAAAGCTTTCGCTGTTTATGTACCTGTCGAGATTGTTATCAAAAAAACAGGAGTTCATTAAAGATTTCAAGAAAGGATTTTTACCACTGATGGTTCCTGTGGTCATCATCTGCGGATTAATTGCGCCAGCCAATCTTTCAACTGCATTACTTACAGGAGCAACGAGTATGCTGCTGTTATTTATTGGTCGTGCAAGTATGAAACATATTGCCATTGTTGGTGCAGCAGTTGCAGTACCTGTAATTATTTTAATTCTTATTGCCGGAGCTTATTACGATAAAGCAGAAGGGAAGCAGAAAGAATTACCTGCAATACTCTCCGTTGGTCGTATTCCAACATGGATCAAACGTGTACAGGATTTCAGGTATGCGAAAAAAGATGAATCGCCTTACCAGGTGCAGCAGGCAAAAATTGCAGTTGCAAAAGGTGGTGTGTTTGGATTGGGCCCTGGTAACAGTGAGCAACGCAACTTTCTGCCACATCCTTATTCCGATTACATCTATGCAATCATTATTGAAGAGTATGGAATGATTGGAGCTGCATTTATCATTTTTATTTACATGGTATTTCTTTTCAGAAGTATAAAAATATTCAGGAAGTGTCCTTATGCATTCGGGGCATTTCTTGCACTGGCGTTGAGTTTTACACTCGTCATCCAGGCCATGACAAATATGGCAGTAAATGTGGGATTGTTTCCCGTAACAGGTGTTACACTTCCGCTGGTAAGTATGGGGGGAAGCAGTTTCCTGTTTACCTGTTTGTCGATTGGAATTATTCTGAGTGTGGCACGTAATGTTGAAGAGAATGAAGGCGATTCAAAACAAACAAAAGAAGTAGTGGCATGAGTGTTAAGATTATGATTGCGGGAGGAGGAACAGGCGGACATATTTTTCCGGCCATTGCCATCGCTAATGCCATTAAGAAAATAAAGCCCGATGCACAGATTTTATTTGTAGGTGCAAAAGGAAAAATGGAAATGGAAAAAGTGCCGCAGGCCGGTTACGAAATAAAAGGATTGGATATAGCAGGTTTTAACAGAAGTTCTTTGATAAAAAATATCGGTTTGCCGTTTAAGCTGGTAAAGAGTTTTATGCAGGTGCGTACAATCATCAACCGGTTTAAACCCGATGCTGTGATAGGAGTGGGTGGTTATTCCAGTTTTCCTGTGCTGAGATTTGCACAGTCGAAGGGAATAAAAACCTTCATCCATGAAAGCAATTCATTTGCAGGAAAGTCAAACATCATGCTGGGAAAAAAAGCAACAAAGATTTTTGTGGCAACAGATGATATGTCGAAATTTTTCACTGCAGAAAAACTGATGATCACCGGTAATCCTGTTCGTAAAGCAATTTCTGAATCAACAGTGTCGCATGAAGAAGGCTTGAAGTTTTTTGGATTGAATGCTGATAAAAAAACAGTACTTGTTGTTGGCGGAAGTCTTGGAGCAAAAAGTATTAACGAAGCAATTGATGCAGGCATTGATGAATTTGAAAAAAATAATCTGCAGCTCATCTGGCAAACAGGTAAACCTTATGCCGAACAGGGTAAAGCAAGGGCAAACGGAAAAACAAATGTGTGGGTGAACGATTTCATCACACAAATGGATAATGCATATGCAGCAGCTGATGTGATTATTTCAAGAGCAGGTGCAATGGCTATTGCAGAAATATGTTTAACTGCAAAACCAGCCGTGTTTGTTCCTTACCCGTTTGCAGCGGAAGATCACCAGACAGCCAATGCAAAAAGTTTAGTGGAAAAAAATGCAGCACTGATGGTGAAAGATGATGAGGCAAAGCAAAAACTCGTCGGCAGTATTGTTGCTTTATTAAATGATGAAGTAAAACAAAACGAACTGAAGCAGAATATTGCAAAGCTTGCTGTTGCGGATGCGGATGTAGTTGTTGCAGAAGAAATATTGAAATTGATAAAGTAAGCAAAAGAAGTGCACTTCGTCAGATGCCCTCGTCTGACGGAATAAAATGTAGAAATGAAATCGGTCAGATGAGGGCATCAGACCGGAACAACAAGAATGATTCAGTTGAACGATATAAAGAAAGTGTACTTCATTGGCATAGGCGGTATTGGTATGAGTGCCATTGCAAGGTTCTTTCATGAAAAGGGAGTGAAAGTGAGTGGTTATGATAAAACTGTAACGCCGCTTACATCACAACTGGAGGCTGAAGGAATTGAAGTTCATTATAACGAAGATGTTGAACGTATTCCAAAGGATGTGCAGCTGGTGATTTACACACCTGCTATTCCAAAGGAACATAAGGAATACCAGTATTATTTGCAGAATGGTTACAGTGTGGTAAAGAGAAGTGATGTGCTGCAGATTATTACACAAAGTTCTTTGAATATATGTGTGGCAGGAACGCATGGTAAAACAACCATCAGTACCATGACGGGTCATGTACTTCGTCATACTGGTTTTGGTTGCAATGCTTTTCTTGGTGGTATTGCTGTGAACTACAACCGCAATTTCTGGTCATCAGAAAATAATGTATGTGTTGTTGAAGCAGATGAATACGACCGTTCTTTTCATAAGCTGAGCCCTGATATTGCTGTGATCACTGCAATGGATGCTGATCATCTTGATATCTATGGAACAGCAGAAGCAATGGAACAGGCGTTTATTGAATTCATAGAAAAAATAAAACCAAGCGGATGGCTCATCAGTAAATACGGATTAAAACGTACGGCCGATTTAAAAGCAACGCATCACATCACGTATCATTTAAATAATACAGATGCAGATGTGCATGCAGCAAACCTGAAAGTGCAAAATGGTTCTTATTTGTTTGATGCAGTTGTGAGCGGGCATGTAATCGCAGATGTTCAGTTAAACATTGGTGGATTGCATAATGTGGAGAATGCACTTGCAGCCATTACCGTAGCACACATATTAAACATTGATGACGAAAAGATAAAAGAAGCTGTTGCTGCTTTTAAAGGTGTAAAGAGAAGGTTTGAATATATTCTTGCTCCCGGCGCAAGTGAAGTGGTGATGATTGATGATTACGCACATCATCCTGAAGAGTTAAGAGCATTGATTAATGGTGCAAGAAGTTTGTTTGGCAATGAAAAGCTGACGCTTGTATTTCAGCCACATCTCTTTTCACGTACAAGAGACCTGGCAGATGGTTTTGCAGAAGTGCTGGATATGGCTGATGAAGTTTATCTCTTACCCATTTATCCTGCAAGAGAGTTGCCAATTGAAGGTGTAACAAGTGAACTGATTGCAGGTAAGATGAAAAAAGCAACAGTGAGTTGTGTAACAAAGGATGAATTGCTGAACAGGTTGAGTGAAGAAAAAACAAATGGAAAAATGAAGTTGCTGGTAACAGCAGGTGCAGGAGATATTGATGCGATGTTGATGCAGATAAAAAAGATTATTGAATAAAAATAAATGAGCAGTAAGAAATTTTCATGGAAGAAGTTTTTACTGGCAACTGTTTGGACAGCTGCCGGGGCAGCTACAATTGTGCTGCTGGTTGCTGCTGCTCAGAGTCAGAATGGAGAAGTGTGTAAAGATGTTGTGGTGAATATTAAAAGTGTTGATGGTGTTGAATACATCAGCAAGAAACAAATACTGCAGACGATTTCCGGAGGAAGACCTGAATTGATGAAAGGACAGAAACTGAAAACATTTGATCTGCAGCAACTGGAAGAATTGCTTAAACACAATTTGTGGATACGTAATGCTGAATTGTTCTTTGATAATAATGATGTGCTTCACGCAGATATTACCGAAAGGGAACCTGTGGCAAGAGTGTTCAGGGAAGCAGGTGAATCATTTTATATTGATGATCTTGGTGAACAGTTGCCTGTAACCAACGATCAGATTGCAAGGGTTCCGGTGTTTACTTCTTTTCCAAATGAAGCGACAGTTTCAAAACAAAAAGATAGTGCATTACAGCAGCAGGTGAAAGAACTCGGACGCTATATTGTAAAAAATGATTTCTGGATGGCGCAGATCGATCAGGTGAATATCAGCAATTATCAGTTTGAGCTTATTCCAAAACTCGGTAATCACGTCATTCTTTTTGGCGATGCCGGTAATATAGAAGCAAAATTTAACCGGATTCTGTTGTTTTATAAAAATGTAATGGCAAAAACCGGCTGGAATTATTACAGCGAACTGGATGTACGTTACGATAAACAATTAGTAGCGGTTAGAAGAGACAGTGCAAGTCTGTTCAAAAGTTTTGTATTGCAGCAAAGTACGTATCAGAAAAGAATAACGGAAGACAGTGTGTATAACCAACCTGATTCAATAACAAAAACAATTGCGAAGTCAGTTGTAAAAGATACTATAAAGAGTTTGCTTACCTCTGATGACAACAAGAGTAAACCAACAGCAGGGCCCGTTTTAAAATCCGCTGTGAAACCACAAACAGCCAAAAATCCAATTGCTTTGAAGAACCAACTCCCTACCCCTCCTAAAACAAAACCGAAAACAATCAGTGAAGAAGAAAAGGTGCTGAATGAAGCAAAGCAGCAAAAGAAAAATGAACCTAAAGCTGTAATGCCGAAAAAGGGAGGTTGAGAAAAAGTAGGATGTAGGAAATAAGATGTTAAACCTTGAATAACAACTATAAACAAAAAACGATAAACACAACAAACGCACACAACTAAAAACAACATACAACTATGACAACGGAATCACCAACTAATGGAGCAGCAACCGGAGCACAGGCTGTAAATAACAATCCCATCATCGTGGGTTTGGACATTGGTACAACCAAAATTGCAGCAATTGCAGGCCGTAAAAATGAATTCGGTAAATTGGAAATTCTTGGATTTGGCCGTGCCAATTCAAGTGGTGTTCAGCACGGAATGGTGTTGAACATTGATCAAACCATCAAAGCCATTGAGCAGGCTTTGCAGAATTGCTATGCAAGCAATCCTAATTTAGAAATTAATGAAGTGTATGTGGGTATTGCAGGTCACCACATCAAATCGTTGCAAACACGGGGCGATATTGTTCGCCAGAACAATGAAGATGAAATTGCACAGCGTGAAATTGATCAGCTCATTAATGATCAGTACAAAACTTACATTCCTGCAGGCGATCAGATTATTGATGTTATACCGCAGGAGTTTACTGTGGATAATTTTCAGAATATTCCCAACCCGATTGGATATAGTGGCGTGAAAGTTGGTGCTAATTTTCACATTATCACAGGCGATAAAAATGCAATCCGCAACATTAACCGCAGTGTGGAGAAGAGTCATTTAAAAGTAAAGGATCTCGTACTGCAGCCACTGGCATCAGCCGCAGCAGTAATGTGTGAGCATGACCTGGAAGCAGGTGTTGCTATTGTTGATATTGGTGGTGGTACTACCGATCTCGCTGTGTTTTATGAAGGAATTTTAAAACACACAGCAGTTATTCCTTTCGGCGGTGAAAACATCACCAACGATATTAAAATGGGATTAGGTGTACTTCGCACTCAGGCTGAGCAAATGAAAGTACAGTTCGGTAGTGCATTGGCCGATGAAGCAAAATCAAACGCATTCATTACTATTCCCGGCATTCGAGGAATGGCACCCAAAGAAATCAGTGTAAAAAATCTTGCACATATCATACAGGCACGTATGAGTGAGATTATGGATTTTGTTAGCTATCATCTCAAGCAGGTTGGTTTAGATAACCGCATGCTCAACGGTGGTATTGTATTAACCGGTGGTGGTTCGCAACTCAAACATTTAATTCAGTTAACAGAATATGTAACAGGATTAAATGCACGCATTGGTTTCCCTAATGAAAATTTAGCTCCCGGTCATATTGATGAACTGGCCAAGCCAATGTACTCAACCTGTATCGGTTTAATATTGAAAGGTTACAATGTGTTTGAAAATACACAGAACAAACTGAAAGGAATTGAAGTAAAAGAAGAACCTGTTGCCGAAGTGGTGAATGTGTACGACGAGCAAACCGATACGCACCAGGTAAGAGTGAAAAAGCGCAAGAGCTTAAAAGGATTTATGGACAGCATTAAAGACGGATTGATTGATCTGTTTAATGAAGAAGAAGATCGAAAGTTGTAAGTGATAAGTTTAGCAGGAACAGTTTCCCGACTTATAACTTATAACCTACAACTTACTACTCAAACAAAAACTTACTAACCCGCAAACTCGTAGAAATTATGATACAATTTGATCTGCCAAAAGAGAAGTCATCCATCATCAAAGTAATTGGTGTTGGAGGTGGAGGAAGCAATGCAGTGAATCACATGCATTCCCAGATTATTGAAGGCGTAAACTTTATTATCTGTAATACCGATGCACAGGCAATAGCCCTTAGCCAGGTGCCAAATAAAGTACAGTTGGGCCCGCACTTAACACAGGGTCTTGGTGCAGGAGCTAATCCTGAAATCGGTCGCCAGGCAACTGAAGAAAGTTTAGAAGAAATAAAACGCATACTGGAAGTAAATACCAAAATGGCTTTTATTACAGCCGGTATGGGCGGTGGCACAGGTACTGGCGGTGCACCCATTATTGCAAAAATCTGTAAAGATCTGGGCATCCTTACTGTAGGTATAGTTACAACGCCGTTTGGTTACGAAGGGAAGAAACGTATTCAGCAGGCTGAAGATGGCATTAACCGCTTAAAAGAATATGTTGATACGTTACTTGTTATCAGCAATGATAAACTGCGTCACCAGTTTGGAAATTTAAAAATGAAAGAAGCATTTGCCAAAGCAGATAATGTATTGGCCACTGCAGCAAAGTGTATTACTGATGTGATCAACAGCACCGGGCAAATCAATGTTGACTTTGCCGATGTATGCACTGTTATGAAAAATGGTGGTGTGGCAATTCTTGGTAATGCAAGTGCAAGTGGCGAAAACAGGGCACAACGTGCAATCGAAGAAGCATTGAATTCGCCATTGCTGAATGATAATGATATCCGTGGCGCAAAATGGATTCTTATCAACATCAACAGTTCTGAAACAGAACATGAGTTTACGATGGATGAAGTTGAAATTATCCAGAACTACCTGCTGACACAGGCAGGGGAAGATACCGATGTGATTCTCGGTTTGGGATATGATAATACGTTGGGCGATCAGATAGGCATCACGCTCATTGCAACAGGTTTTGAACAAAAGAATCCGTTTGATAAAAAGCCTGCTGAAATAAAGAAAGCCGAACCCAAGCCGGAAAAAATTATTATGACGCTGGGCGAACCTGAAAAGAAAGAATACACACAGCCTGTACTTTTTACTGAAGAAGTGAAAGATCCTGTTGCACCAATCATAGTAGAAGAAGTAAAACAGGAAGCGCCTGTTGCTGAAATAAAACCCGAACCGGTTGTTGAAACCGAGCGGATTGAATTTGTACTTGATCCCTTTGTTCCTGTTGTTGCAGAAACGCCAAAAGTAGAAGAAAAGAAAGAAGAACCTGTAGTGGTTATTGAACCACCTGTTATGAAATTAACAGAAAAGCCGGTTGAGCAGCAAGAGCAACCAGCACAAACAACATCGGGAGGTTTTTTAAGAAAGCCAACGGTGATTTATGTTGAAACAAAAGAAGAAAAAGAAGAATCCATTCCGGAAATAAAAGCCGAAGAAAAACCGGTTGAAGTTCCTGTTACTCCTGTGCAACTGCAGATCGTTAAGGACGATGAAGAATCGTTTGAAATGCAGATTGTGGAAAAAACAGAACAACCAGCGGCGGAGGAAAAGTCTTGGGCCGATCAAAAAGTTCATCTTGCATCTTCGGAAGAGCCACTGGTAACAGATGCGGCAGAAGAGCAACGGAAAAAAGCTGCTGAACGTTTACAGAAGTTGAGAAACCTCTCGTTTAACACGCATGCTGATCCGAATAATGAGTTTGACACTGTGCCGGCTTATCTCCGCCGTAATTTAGAATTGTACAATACCATTTCGCCTGCTGAAAACTTTTACAGCAATTACACTGTACAAAGCGATGAAAATAACCAGGCCGAAATAAAAACCATCAACACATTTTTAGACGGCAAGAAACCCGATTAATGAATAGCTCCATGCTTCAGCATGGAGTAATCTTTGTTTTATAGTTGTAAGGTGAATCTTAGAATCACAGGTTTTATTAGTTGTGTAAGTCCCCTCCGCAAGGAGGGGATTTTGTTTTATTATGTAGCAGGGTTTATTGCAACTATGAAACTTTTGTTGTGTCGCACACTTGTACGGTTGGTAATTCTGCGCAGCAGTTGTCTTAACCATGATTTGGTTGGATTGTTTTGGATTCAAAAAATGCTGCACGGTCAGAGTACTACATGCGATTGTAATTGTTCCGCCTTTTTGAAAGCTTCCCTTTGTAATATGTGTCTTTTAAAGTCATGTGTCAAGCCAAAAACATTATGTAAATGGCATTAATTTTTTCATCAACGTTGCGCCGGTTAAAGATGCAAGTGAGAGGTTCAAGACAAACGACCCGAGAAATACAACAGAACATTTGCTTTGATAAAATTCAGGGAGTTGATCCTGTCGAACAACTAATCTTTAAGAGTTGATCGGATAAATTGAAAAAAACTCCATCCAGTTTTTGCAATCGGCTTTTTTTAGAATGTTTTTGCGGTGAGTAGTCACTGTATGCTTGGAAATGAAAAGAGTTTCAGCAATTTCTATTGAGTTAGCACCATTACCAATAAGTCGAATGACTTCTTTTTCTCTTTTGGTGAAAATTTCCTTGAAAGGCAATGCCGGTATCTGGTTATGAACAATATTGTAGTAGGATGGTTCGCCTTCAAGACCAGCTATTGATAAACCTGCTGGAACATTTCCGGATTTAAGATGCGATATATCTGTATGTATTCCGAGTGTTCTGATAACAGCACCTTCGGGATTACTTTGCAGGGTTATAATTTGCTGATGAATCCATTTGTAGCCGCCATCGGTTGTTTTCATCCTGTAATCATAACTTACCTTGTATTTTAATATCTTTTCCGGCGGTAGCTGGTTAAAAAAGTCAGTAACTTTTTTTTCGTATAAAGTAAAACGCTGTTGGTCGTCGGGGTGGATGCTTTCAAAAACAAACTTCGGTGTAAATTCGGTAGGGCTGATTCCTAAAACCGTTCTAACTGAATCGCTTACCATTTCTACCTCAACATTGGAGAGGTTAAATATGAAATAATAAAAGTCGCCAACATGAAAAACTTCCAGCAGTTTCTTATAAACTTCCAGTTCAAAATCAGGTGGCAGGTCGTTAATGTTGTGTTTGGCTATCTGTCTCCATGTTTTTTTTACTTCATCAAACTTTAATACTTCCATTTCGGCACTGTTTAAATGCAAAATACTTAGAAGTAGGTATTTTTTGGTAAACTAATATTTAGTTTTTTGCATTTTGAAGAAATACAGAAAGAATATTAAAACAACAGCCAATACACTTTAAAAATGAAGTATTACCTTATTACAATTCTGGTATTTTATACTACGGCACTTTGCGCACAAATCCCTAAGAAATCAGCCAAAAGACCCATAACTCTATATTATACTAACAATTATTATGAACCCACAAGTGAAGTGTATGCTAAAGGATATACAACATTATCGGAGAAGGATGCATTAGAGATCAGATTAAAAAAAATTATGCCAATAAATGATGTATACCAGAGTGAAGGACGTGTAGGAAAATGGACGTATTACCACAAAAATGGCCAAATAAAAATAACGGGAGAATATACAGACAACTTAGCCACAGGAAAGTGGACACATTATTTTGAAAACGGCACCATCAGCAGTGAGGAATCATTTGATGATGATGGATATGAAAATGGTTCATTCAAATTTTACTTTGAAAACGGACAAATTGAAACTGATTATAAATACAAAAAAAACGAACCCTATGGTGTATGGAAAAGATTTAATAGAGATGGCGGGGTAATATCCCGGATAGATCATGAAAAAGGGATACTGACAAATTATCATGATAACGGAAAAATTTATGAAGAGATTGAATTTGGCTATGGGAACGGCGACCAGTTATTTTTTAAAAAATATAATTCCTACTATGCTAACGGAAACAAGTACGTTGAAGGGCAGTTTGATGAAAACGCTACTTATAAAAACTTCGGGAAAATTTCTGAGCAGGGTATGGGATGGTTTAAAACTAAGGGTATTTGGATGCTTTATTGGGAAAATGGAGACCCGGCTACAGAATATGACTTTGAAAATAATACGACGAAAGTCATCAAAACACAATATGCCAACAAATATCCCTACGAAAGCGGGGGATATGGAAAGGGGCAAAAAGTTTTGTCTGATATTAACTTCCGAAATTCGGATGATGCAAGTTGGGTATCTTTCTCAGGCATTCCAAAATATCAGGGAACAGAAGCATTTAATAAAGGCAATTCTCGAAAAGCAGCCCTTTCATCTACAACAATGGTTAAAAATGCCGGTTCATTTATGAGAACCGGTATTTGGGAGTATTGGAACGACAATAATATTCTGGAATCAAAAATTGAATACTCCTGGCAAACCAACAAGCCAACCGGGCTTGCAGAATTTTATTACCCCAACGGAAAATTAAAAAGAACAGGAACTCATAACAAAGAAGGGCAGCCTGCCTATACATGGAAATACTATTTTGAAAATGGCTCACTTTCCGAAGAAAGGCCCTATCAAAACGGAAAAATACACGGTATTGACATTGATTATTTTGAAAATGGAAAAATAAAAGACAAAGCCGCTTACGCCGATGGTAAAATTGTTGGCGTAAAGGAGTTATACCACCCCAACGGGCAATTGCTGGGAAAAGAAAATTATAAAGACGGAAAGTTTGTGAGTTACGCCGATATGTTTGATGAAAATGGTACTATAACCATGCAATCGGGTAGTGGTTCCACTATTGAATACTATGAAAATGGTAAGGTTTCTTTTAAAGGCAGTTTTTTAAATAGCAAAAAACATGGCCTGTGTACCTGGTATTTTAAAAATGGCAACCCGGAAGAAGAATTTAACTATAGCAACGGTACTAATGATGGAGCTTATACGCTGTACTTTGAAAAAGGCGGGGTTAGGCAAAAGGGAAAATACATAAATGGAAAACTGGAGGGAGAAGTTGAATATTATCACCCCAATAGCCGTTTGTTGGGTAAAGACAAATATGAAAAAGGGGAGTTCGCCCAGTTATTGGATTATTTTGATGAAACAGGCAAACCCACACTAACAAATGGAAGTGGCCTTGTATTATTTTATAATGAGTTGGGCAACATTACCGCTAAAGTGCCCTACCTAAATTATTGCCGGGACGGTAAAGCAGAATGGTTTTACAATAACGGAAAGTTAAAAGAAGCTGCCATTTATAAATATAGCGAAACGGCAAAACCAAAGGGGCTACGTTGGGAAATACTTATATCCTACGACGAAAATGGCAAAGAACGGGATAAAGGCACGCTTAAAAACGGCAATGGCACCTGGATTACTTATGATGACAATGGCAAAGCCTCAACTACTGAATATGTAAACGGGTTACCTAAAAAATAAACTTAAAAAAATGAACCGGATTTTTAAATCAGCAATTTTAGGAATATTTATACTCTTGCTTCAATCATGTATTAAAGACAAAGAACCCACTTACGACCCATCGGGTAAATGTGGTTCGGTAATGAGCTCGGTAATGTATTCATCTCTGCCAATTGTGTGGACTATTACCGTAAGTATGGACGATGGACATACTTACAAAACAGTATCATCAACCAGTTATTCATTGGGAGCCAGAGTATGTTTTTAAATTTTATGTAGTTGCTTTTTGCTTTATCAAATTTTAAAACATCCATCACAACACTGTATAAGCACAAAATATTTAGAAGTAGGTTTTTTGCAAAATGAGTTTTCGTTTTTTGCAACTTATTTTCTGTAGGGCAGGAGATTGGCCGAACAATAAAACAATCTGCCCAAATGAATTTGATAAACAAAATTGGGCGTTGTATAACATTAAAATTTCAATTCAATCACATCTTATTTATTTTACTATTTATTTTCATCTCTTTCGCTTAATCAGCATGGGCGAAGTTTACTAAAACATCAATTTCTGTGTCGGTCCAAGGGTTGACCTTAGCCGACCCCATGATTTAGCATATATCTTTTTTATTGAGAAATTTTATTAATTGGTTCGAGAGGAAGCATATCATTTTTGTCTTTGAAAACAAAGTCAATCATTTTTATTTGATCGAATATGCTTTCATTTGAAAAGCTAAATATTAACTTGTCTCCTTCGATTGCACTTCCAACGGGAATATTAATATTGTATTGATACATATTCAAATAGGCGTTATACTGAAAATTTTTTTTATTGAAACGAAAAGCCTCTTTGCTCTGATTTAAAATATTTGAAGCAAAATTTATTTTGTGCAAAAAATCTTCTTTTCCATACATCTCGAAACAAAATTCCGTATCAATGATTAAGTAAAGATTTGAAGTGTCCTTTTTTAGAATAGCTTTATAAGCTTTATTTACAAGTGTTTCGATTTTTTTATTTTTTTCTTGAACATAACAAGAAGAAATAAAACACGCACATACTAATAAAATCGATATTTTTTTCATTTTCTATTTTTTCTAAGCAAGTCTGCTTAGGGACTTTGCGTACTCCGAAGCTAAGAATTAACTTCCTTTGTGTAGGCTAAGGCTAAACCCCGGGTGGACTGAAAACTTATTATTCATAAAATGTGCTTATCTCTTTAAATAATTCTTTTCTGTAGTAGTCAAGTAATTCGTTTTCTTGAACGCATGGAATTTCGTTTTTGTGAAGCACCAAGTCGTTAAATGAAGCCATCCCTGCATATAATCTTTTAATACGTTTAATATTTTCATTTAGTTCAATCTCGTCGAAGTTGGTTATTAAACTCTCAAAGATGTCAGCCCAATGTGATTCCTTTGCTTCTTTTAATAAAACAGCAATGTTTATAAGATATTGTTTAATCTTCACGAAATGATATTTTAGTGTTGCTTTTAAATTTACATTTAAAATATAAAAATGCATATGCTTGTTGAGTATAATGCTGAATAGAAATGTTGAATGTACAAGAGTGCGACGCAACGGAAGCTTAATAGTTGCAATGACCCCCGCTACATAAACTGCATAAAAAAATCCCGACTTTGCTGCCGGGATTTGTTTTATTATTTTTCTTTTTTCTGATTGTCGCTTTGTTGTTGCGGATCGGCGGCTGGTAGGGTTGCTGAACTTTCGTCGCACCATTTTTTAATGGCATCTTTCTGTTGGGCTGTGAGAATTGCATTTTTATGAATCCAGGTGTAACTGCCCAGCGGCATCCAGCCTTCGGTTACTGATTCGCTTATTTCTTCGAGCTTTTTACGTTGTTTTTTTGCATTGTAAGATGCAAACTCGTTGAAGTTGAGATGGCGTTTGCCCTCGTTTACGTGGTTTTGTAACCACCATGCTACAGGCTGTACGTTTGCATACCAGGGATATACGGTGTTGTTGCTATGGCAATCGTAACAGGCTGTTTTAAGTGCAGATGCTACATTATCGCTCATGGCAAATTTTGTTGTTATGTCGTTGGGATATGGTACGGCAGAAATGTTGCGTGTGGGTTTTATAAACTGAATGATTACGAGAGCGGCAATCAATACATAAAAGATTTTTTTCAGCATGGCTGTTTTTTGTTTAAATATAAAAAGAAAAATATTATGAATACAAGTTGGGCTAAAGCCCATTGGTGTTACATTTATTACCCTGCACTAAAGTGCAGGGCAATGGATTTCTGTTCTAAAGAGGATTTAACTTAAAGTGTAGGGCAATGGATGCCGGATTTTAAAAATTAACGCTGATGTATTAAAGCCTGTTTAATTGTTCCTGCATGCGTTTGATGCGGTCTTCAATTTTTTCGCTTGAAAGACTGTTGCGGTTAAGTCCGTCTGCAATAATAGGAAAGCTGAGTGGTGTGAAGCGTTCGGGAAAACGGATGATGATTTCGCTGTTATTAATTCTGCTGAACGCATTGCGAAGACGAAGCTCTTCCATTTGCTGATCGTACACTTCCTGGTATGCTTGTTTGAGTAACAGATTATGGGGATCGTATTCGCTGAAAACATTAAATAGCAAACTGGCTGATGCCTGCAGGTGCCGGGGCTTTTTTTGTTCACCTGGTGATGTTTGTACAATGAGTCCGCCAATGACAGCAATGTCTCTGAATTTTCGCCTGGCCATTTCTGTTTCATTTACACTTCGCTGAATATCGGCACTGAGATTGGTTAAAGAAAACAGGTCGGCTGCATTTGTATCATCAACAGGAATGGGCTGATCGCTTAATAATTCAAAACCATAATCATTCATGGCAATGGAAAAAGTAAGTGGTACAATGTTGCTGATACGCCATGCAAGAATGGCACTCATGGCTTCGTGCACCTGTCTTCCTTCGAATGGATAAACAAGTAAGTGATAACCTTCTTTACTTTCAAAATGTTCAATGAGCAGTTCATTTTTTTTGGGGATGTGCGATAGCTGCTGCTGTAACTGAAACAAAGATGAAAGATGTTTTAATTCGGGTGTTGAGTTTATTTGCTTCTGCTTATTTTTTGCAGAATGATTCAGGTTGCTTTGAGCACCCCGACTCATATCAGCAACTTCGCTGAAGGTTTCTCTCAGCTTCATTCCAAGATTAGCAGTTAAACTCATACGACCACCGTTCCAGCTTGGTACCAATGTTTTTTTAGAAGTTGATTTTGTAACCAGTACAGTCATGTCTTTGATTTGTACCAGTTCAAGATTTCTCCCTGCAAGTGTGAATGAATCGCCGGGATTAAGTCGGCTGATGAAATATTCTTCAATCATACCAATATAACCACCGCCGGTCATTTTTACTTTCAGCATTACATCGCTTACAATTGTACCAATGTTCATACGGTGACGCATGGCAAGTCGCCTGCTGAGATTTTTATAAACGCCATCAATGATTTCAATTTTTTTATAATCATCATATTGCTGCAATGCTTTTCCTCCGCCAACTAAAAAGTGCAGCACATTTTCCCATTCTTCTTTCAGCAGTTCACTAAAGCAATACGTTGATTTTATTTCGTTGAAAATTTCATCAGGAATAAAACCATCTGATACTGCTAATGTGTTGAGGTATTGAATGAGTACATCAAAGCAGAGCAGCATTGGTTCTTTGGCTTCAATTAAATCATTGTCAATTGCATTCTTCAATGCAACTGCTTCCACCAGCTCCAATGAATGTGTGGGAAGAAAATAAATTTTACTGACAGCATCCGGACTGTGACCACTACGCCCTGCACGTTGTAAAAAGCGTGCAACACCTTTTGGTGAACCAACCTGTATTACTGTTTCAACAGGACGGAAATCGACACCAAGATCAAGCGATGCTGTACAAACAACTGCTTTCAGTTTGGCCGTGTGCAAAGCTTCTTCCACCCACAATCTTAATTCCTGTTCAATACTTCCATGATGCAGGGCCAGTGTACCTGCCAGTTGTGGTGCGTGGTTGAGTAGTTCCTGGTACCAGCGTTCACTCATGCCTCTTGTATTGATAAAGATGAGTGTGGTTTTGCTTTGCTCAATAATGGGAATGACTTTGTGAATTAATTTCAAACCAAGATGACCTGCCCATGGATAGTTTTCCATTTCATCGGGCAAAACAGATTCAACATCGATTTGCTTTTTCATATTGGCCTTTACAATTACACCGGCCCCCTCCCGACCTCCCCCTTCAGGGGAGGAGAAAAGAGAAGATAGTAATACTTCTTTTGCTGTTTCAAGATTGCCAATGGTTGCAGAAATACCCCAGATGACGGGCATTGAATTGGTAAATGAAAATTTTGCATTAACAATTCTGCTCAGTGCAAGTTCAACCTGCACACCACGTTTGCTGCCCATTAATTCGTGCCACTCGTCGGCTGCTATGATTTTTAAGTTTTTGAAATGTTCAGGGTAGCCTTTTTGTGCAAGTAAGAGATGAAGACTTTCGGGGGTGATGATAAGCACTTCGGGCATTTGTTTTTTTTGTTTTGCCCGTTCGCTTGCTGTTGTGTCCCCATTACGTATGCCAATGCTCCATTCCATTCCTAATTCACCAATCACTTCTTCCATGGCACGGGCAATATCTTTTGCTAATGCTCGCAAAGGAGTGATCCACAGCAACTGCAAGCCGTTGTGTTGTTTTTGTTTGTAGTTATCGGGATGTTGATTGATGAACTGGATAACAACGGCCAGGAAAACCGAGAACGTTTTACCGCAACCTGTTGGCGCATTTACCAGTCCGCTTTCACCATTAAGAATATGCCGCCATGCTTCTTCCTGGAAGGTGAAAGGAGTGATGCTTTTGGATGAAAGCCATGATTTGATAACCTTGTATCCTGTTGAATTAGTGAGCATGTAGCAGAGGCAAAACTACATTTTCTGATTTTGTATTTTGGAATAATGAGAAATAGATTAGTAATAAAAATATATTTAAAGAAAATTGAAATGGTTTGATTTTTCATTTAGTTTCACGAGTAATTTTTTGCATCCTATTCCTCTGAATTTCTTCACACCAATAAGAGTTACAGTAATTTTTCTGATTAGTTAATGGTTTGTAGCAATAGCTATGATACAATTGTTTGCTTGTCTTTATCCTTCAAAAAGCCATATAAAATCTTCCTGTGCATGCCGTTTAACCAAAACCATGTTGTATGCAAAAAATGATTCAACTCTCTGCAAAACTGAGTAAGCTTTTTTCTTTTTTATTTGTGACGCAAAAAGAAAAATTCGTTCGCTATTCAATTCTTTTTTTAAGCCTCGGGCTTGTGTTTACAGCTTCAGCGCAAGTAAGCAGTCCTTTAGTTAAAACCGATAAAGATGATTATGCGCCAGGTTCAACTGTTTTAATTACCGGCTCAGGTTTTCAAGCTGGCGAACAGGTAAAACTCCAGGTGATACACCAGGGTGAAACAGCCGATAACCAGACCAGTGCTTCACATCAGCCATGGTATGTAACTGCTGATGAAAAAGGAACATTTACAGCTACATGGTTAGTGCCTGCTGATGAAGATGAACTGGGAGCAACTTTGTTGTTAAATGCCGATGGTCAAACGTCAGGACTTCATGCAGAGACTACATTTACGGATGGTGCCGGTACGGCCAGTTTTGATGAATCGTATCTGGTATTAAATATCAATGGAACCGGGCAAGCGTACTATGATCTTAATTTGAATACAGCAAATCCTGATTTTAATAACAGTTTTCTTGGAACATTCTGTAATACACAAAGTTTTATTATTGTAGGCGGACAAAATAAAATTAAACGTTGTGGTGTCAGTGGTAGCGGTCAGAATGTTTGTTCATTCTCTTCTTCAAAAATTTATTACCGTATTTATCCGCAATCTGGTGTTGTTCCTGCTTTTTCTTCTTTCACACTTGTTTCAAGCTCAACTTATACTACTTCCTGTACAGTCAGTCCAGGATCAACTAATACCGGTGAAGTATGGCAGGCACTTTCCGGAACAACCAATATATTATCTGGCCTTGCTGACGGGAATTATGTGATTGAGGTTTATGCCGATGCCAATTATTCAAATTGTAATGGAAATAATCCCAATTCAGGAACAATTTATAACTCCAATAACTCTAATAATTTCAAAGCAACCTTTACTGTTTCTAATAGCCCGGGAGCAGGAATTTATGATGCAAAAGTGATTATTAACAGAGGTTCGGGGAATGAATTTTTAACCTTCAGTTCAATAAATACAACAAGTCTTGGAACCTTTAATGGTAGCCAGACGCTTTCTTTGTCAGGAGCTCAGAACCTGATTTACGAGTGCAGCCCCCGAAATATTACTAATGGGAAATTTTATTATCGTGTATATAAAAATGGCGATTCACCGGGTTCATTTAATTTGATTAATCTTTCATTTACGGGTAATCTTAGCGGTGCAGGACCTGGTTGCCAAAACAAGCTTTGGGAAAACACGGGGCAATCAACAAATCTGTTAAACGGATTATGTGACGGTACTTATACATTAGAAATGTACTCTGTTGCTGATTATGATTATTGTGGTGGTGGAACGGCGACATATAACAATGCAGGCAATAATTATAAAGTTTCATTTACAATTAAGAATAGTGATAATTCAGGGATATTTGAAAGTTACCTGATTTTAAATGCCAATAATACAGGAAATACTTTTTATGATCTGAAAGCATCTACCGGCAACCCGGACTTTTCCGGAAGCATTGGAAGTTTTTGCCCAACCTCTTCATTAGTAATAGCAGGGGCACAGAATAAAACTTTTAAATGTCCGCCAAACGATGTTTTAAATGGAAAACTATATTATCGTGTATATCCTGCCGGAAATCCAGGAGGAACATTTACAGAATTAAATCTTTCATTTTTATCAAATGATAACGGAGCAAGTTGTGCAGGAGGCCAGAATCAAACCTGGCAAACTAATACAGGCACAGCCAATTTACTCAATGGACTAACACCGGGTGATTACACAATTGAAGTGTACACACAAGCTGATTATAACTCAAATGGAATTTGTGCAGGAACCCATTATGCAAACAATAATGGATTAAATTATAAGGCAAACTTTACAGTGCTTGATGCACCGGTTATCACTTCATCGTACAGTAATATCAATACAGTAAACGATAATAATACTTGTGGTGCTGTTGTTAATTATCCGGCAGCAGTTGTAACAGGAAATCCTGCACCTTCAATTTCTTATTCACATGCTTCCGGTTCGGTATTCCCTGTTGGTACAACTACAGTAACCGTAACTGCTACAAATAGTTGCGGAACTGATACGAAGACATTTACAGTAACAGTAACCGATGCAGAAAAACCTGTTAAACCAACCATTGCAACTGCAACAGGTGAATGTTCAGTTACCGTAACGGCACCAACCACAACAGATAATTGTTCAGGAACGATTACCGGAACAACCAGCGATCCGTTGACATATTCTGCACAAGGTACCTACACCATTACATGGAGCTTTGATGATGGTAACGGCAATGTGGAGACTGCAACACAAACAGTAATTGTCGATGATATCACCAAACCTGTTAAGCCAACCATTGCTACAGCAACAGGCGAATGTTCAGTTACAGTAACAGCGCCAACAACAACAGATAATTGTTCCGGAACGATCACCGGCACAACCAGCGATCCGTTGACATATTCTGCACAAGGCACCTACACGATTACATGGAGCTTTGATGATGGTAATGGTAATGTGGAAACAGCGACACAAACAGTAGTTGTGGATGATGTAACCAAACCTGTTAAACCAACCATTGCAACTGCAACAGGTGAATGTTCAGTTACCGTAACGGCACC